>Ga0105248_10000023_pt1 | contig 264241 bp, 215 predicted proteins | sample KBSS34metaG_FD_81524 | JGI IMG/M metagenome (GOLD analysis project Ga0105248, IMG submission 81524) | Switchgrass rhizosphere microbial communities from Kellogg Biological Station, Michigan, USA - KBS S3-4 metaG | ecosystem: Host-associated > Plants > Roots > Rhizosphere > Soil | place... | reverse complement strand
GGCGGAGGCGTCGTCGGCGGAGGCGTCGTCGGCGGAGGCGTCGTCGGCGGAGGCGTCGTCGGCGGAGGCGTCGTCGGCGGAGGCGAGGTCGGCGGAGGCGTCGTGGGAGGAGGCGTCGTCGGCGGAGGCGAGGTCGGCGGAGGTGCACAGGCCGGGGTGGTGATCGTGTTCGTGTCGAGGGTTACCGCGCCGTTGCGGGCCAGGGCCCGGCCGGCGATGGTCGCCCCGGTCTGCACGGTCGTCGAGGTCAGAGCCAGGATGCTGCCGACGAAGGTGGTGTTGACCCCGATGGTCGCCGAGCTACCTACCTGCCAGAACACGTTGCAGGCTTGAGCACCGTTGATCAGCGCGACGGTGCTGTTCGGAGCCGTGATCAACGTGGAACCGGCCTGGAAGATGAACACCGCCGCGGGATCACCCTGCGCGTCCAGCGTGACAGTTCCGGTCAGACCGAGCGACGTGGCCGAGCTGTAGACACCGTCGACCAGGGTCTGACCGCCCAGGTCTCCCAACACCGGCGTCGCCGGCGTTCGCCCCGCCGCGTCGTTGTACGCGGTCGTGAGATCCGCCTGCGCCTGCGCAGCGACCGCGTCAGCGGCATGCACGACACCATTGATCACCGTCCCTGGCGGGAAGCCGGTGACCGCGCTGCCCGGGCTCACGCCCAGGTCTCCCGAGATGATCGACGGTCCCGTGTTGGTGACGGTGGAACCTGCCAGCACGGCGAAGGACGACGCTGTCCCCAACCCCACCGCCGGGGTCGCCGCCGACGCCGACGGCATCACCCCGACCGTCACCGCCATGACCATCGCTGTCGCCGCCGTCAGAGTCCCCAGGACGGCCGCGCCCCACCGAGGCAGATGACGCCTGCCAGTCCATCGGATCACCGGTGTCACGAATGCTCCCTTGCCGAAGTCAACCCCCTCGGCAAGCACTCTGACACGGCCGCAAACTTAGGGTAATCGTTTAAATACCTGGCGTGTTACCTCGGAAATCGATGGATTCTCAGGCACGCCGCGACAGCCGTCCCGGAAAGTGCGGCGCCGAACAAACAAGGACGACTCCGCATCTCAGCGGCCTCGAACCGCGACACATCGACGGGCAGGCGCGACGCGCACGCAACGCGGAGCAGATTCTGTCACCGACGACAGGCGGTCATCAGGCGAGGACGATCGCGAATGCGCTGTCCATCGGCGAGGAACGCGTGGACGAGCATCGCGAGCAGGGTCCAGCGGTGCCAGGACGTCCAGGTCCTGACCTGGTGCCCGTCGAGGGCGGCGAGCTCCTTGGACGAGGCGAAGTCGTCCTCCACCGCCCAGCGAATTCCGGCGACCCGGACATAGGCGGCGAGCGGGACCGGGGTCGGGCTGTGGACACGGTAGAACGCGTACTCGCCGGTGGACAGGCTGCGGCGGATCAGCAGGTGGTGTTCACCGGGCAGGTCCTGGTCGCCGGTGGCCACGAGCGCCCAGTCGTAGAGCCGTTCGCCTTTGGCGCCCTTGCCGGCGGAGATCCTGTTCCAGGCCTGTGGGTGCCCGATACTCGGCCCGGTCATGCTGCCTGCTGGTATTCGTGGACGAGGCCGCCGAGCCGATCGCGTCGGACCACCGCGGTCGAGGCCTGCGGCGGTGGGCCGGTCGCGTCTGGTGGCCTCTGATCGAATGATCGGTGCGGCCGGTGGCTGTTGTAATGATCGACATAGTCCGTGAGCACAGCGGCCAGATGTCGCTCGCCGCGGATGAGCAGGTGGTCGAGGTATTCGCGGCGGACGGTGCCGACCCAGCGTTCCGCGTAGGCGTTTGTCGCGACCGGCGCCCGCACGGGAATACGCAGGATCGTGATGGCCTCGGCGGTGAACACCGCGTCGAACGCGGCCGTGAACTTCGTGTCTCGGTCCCTGATCAGGTAGCGGGCCGGCGAAGTCCGCTGGCCGAGGTCCATGAGCAGGTTGCGGGCCTGCTGGGTGACCCACGCGCCAGTGGGATGGCGAGTGACGCCGGCGAGGTGTACGCGGCGGCGGTCGAGCTCGAGGAAGAACAGCACGTACAGCCGGCGCATGGTGACGGTGTCGACCGTGAAGAAGTCGCAGGCCACGATCCCGTGAGCCTGCGCCCGCAGGAACTGGCGCCAGGTCGGCCCAGTCCGGCGGGGCGCGGGATCCAGTCCGGCCGTCCGCAGGATCTTCCAAACCGTCGAAGCACCGATCCGATAACCAAGCCCGACGAGCTCGCCATGCACACGGCGGTAACCCACCGGGGATTCTCCCGAGCAAGCCGCAGCACAAGCACACGAACCTCGGCCGTGATCGAGGGTCTGCCCGGACGCCGGTGCGGCTGGGTCCAGTGCCGGCGTACCAGCCGGCGATGCCAGCCCACCACCGTCTCCGGACGCACCAGCAGAACCGACCAGGAACTGCGAGGAAGAAGCCGCGCCACCGCAGCGAACACCGCCCGATCCGCCCACGTCAACCGCGGCCGGGCGACCTGCCGACGCAGAACCGCCAGCTCATGACGCAGCAAAAGGATCTCGGCATCCTTCGACGCCGAGCTACGCGCCAACAGCGCCAACCAGTCCGAAAGCCAGCGCAAAGCGAGATAGACCAACCGCAACGCCACAGCCTGGATCATGAAGCCGGGGTTGCCTCGCAGGCAGCCGACGACTATCCAGACCACGCCAAGACGGCGCAGTCGAGAGCCCGCGGGACCGCGCCGTCCGCACCCAAAGTCCCAGGCCAGCACCCACGACCGAATATCGGGCACCCACAGGTCCAGGTCGACGTGCTCTCAGCTGGCGCGCTGGTCGAAGGCGGCGCGTGCGTCCTTGACCTCGTCGATGTGGATGTAGGCCCATTCCCGTAGCTCGGCGATGCGGGCGGAGAGGCTTTGTCCGAGCGGGGTCAGTGTGTAGTCGACGTGCGGCGGGATGACGGCGTGGACGGTCCGCTCGACGAGTCCGTCTCGTTCCAGTCCGCGCAGGGTCTGGGTGAGCATCTTCTGGCTGATCCCCTCGACTGTCCGGCGCAGTTCCTGGAACCGCAGCGTTCCGCCTTCGAGCGCGTACAGCACGAGCAGGCTCCATCTGTCGCCGATGCGGCCGACGATCTGCCGGGTCGGGCAGGCGGCGGCGAGGACGTCATAGCGCCCGCCAGCCGACGCGGCGGCCGAGGCCATGGCTCCTCCTCGATGGTCACCAAAAGGTGCCTACAGCACTATTTGCTGCCTACTTACCAGAAGACCCTAGACCAGCGACGCTGCGAAGGGCGGGAACGACGACGAAGGGGCGGTACCCATGTGGGCGTTCGTGGCAGACGGGCGCGGCTCGGTCCGCCTCGACGAGGTCGACGAGCCCGCCCCCGGACCCTCGGACATCGTCATCGCCGTCGAGGCGTTCTCCGTCAACCGTGGCGAGACGTTCCAGCTCGAGGCCCCGCGGCCGGACTGGCGACCGGGCAAGGACATCGCCGGGCACGTCGCCGTCGCGGCCGCTGACGGCTCCGGACCAGAGCTCGGGGGGCGAGTGGTGGCGCACGTGCCGTCGTCTGGTTGGGCCGAGCGGGCGGTGCTGCACAGCGCCGGCGCTGTTGTCGAGCTACCCACCCGGGTGGATGTGATCACGGCGGCGGCGCTGCCGCTGGCCGGGCTCACCGCGCTGCGGCTGCTGCGCAGGATCGGCCCGCTCCCTGGCTGCTCACTGCTCATCACCGGAGCCAGCGGTGGTGTCGGGCATTACGTCACGGAACTCGCCATCACCGGTGGCGCGGAGGTCACCGCGGTGTCCGCGAGCCCTGAGCGCGGCAAGCGCCTGGCCGATCTGGGGGCGCGCGTCGTCGCCGAGGTCGAGCAGGCTTCCGGCCGCTTCGATGTGGTGCTGGAGTCCGTCGGCGGCTCTTGTTTCACCGCCGCTCGCCGCAAGGCGGGCACCGCCGGGCGGGTGATCTGGTTCGGCCAGGCGAGCCGGCAGCCGGTCACGCTGGACTTCTTCGACTGGATCGACGGCACCGTCGGCGCCCCGATCGAGCCGTTCCACTACCAGGGAACGCCCGCCGAGGACACCGCCGACCTGCATACGTTGGTGCGGCTCGTCCACCAGGGCCACCTGCACCCCGAGATCGGCCTCGTCGAGTCCTGGACGCGAACGGCGCAGGTCCTCGAGGACCTGCGTGCCCGGCGCATCCGGGGCAATGCCATCCTCACCGTCGCCTGACGGCACGGCGCCAGACCGCGCCACCCTCGGCGAGCCACGCACGCAGAAGGAGACTTCCCTTGCCCACGTCCTGGTTCGTCGATGACGCGGACGTCGCCACGATCGTGGGGTTCTGCCGCTCCCGCGCGATCGGGGCCGGCGTGGACCCGTTTCGGTATGACCGTCTGACGGCCGGCCTCACCACCCTGCGGGACTGGCTGCCCGCGTTCGTCGCGATCGCCGACGAGGACACCGCAATCGCCGAGACGGCCGAACGGGCCGGGCGCACCGCGACCGCCCGGCAGGCCTGGCGGGCCGCGACAGCCGCCGCGCACATCGCGAACACCCTGCCGAACCCGGACGTCGTGGCAGCGGTCGCGGCCGACCGGCAGGCGGTGGCGGCGGCGCGCCGCTACGCCGCGCTCGGCGGCGTCGTCCACCATCTGCGGCCGGTCGACGGCGGTCAGCGGTTCGAGGGCGAGCTGCGTCTGCCGGCTGGCAAGCCCGATGACCGTCCACCGGTCGCCGTGATCGTCCCGGGTCTCGACTCCGGGCGGGCCGAGTTTCTGGACGTCGCCGACATGCTGCTCGCCCGTGGCGTCGCCGTCGCCGCCATCGACGGGCCCGGCCAGGGCTCGCTCGCGGACGAGCCGGTCGAGCCGGCCTACGAGCGCGTCACCAGCGCGGTGATCGACAGCCTGACCGCGCTCGACGTCGTCGACACCGCGCGCGTCGTGGTCATCGGCCTGAGCCTCGGCGGGCTGTACGCGATGCGCTCAGCAGCTAACGACCCCCGCGTCCGCGCCCTCGCCACCATCAGCGGCGCATACCCGACCCCCGAATGGGACGCGCTGCCTGCGTTCGCCGTCGACACGCTGACGCTGCGCTGCGGTGGGACCGCCGCCGCGCAACGGGTGACCGCCGCACTCGCGCATCCGGGCCTGCCCACGTCGGTCCGTCAACCCATGCTCGTCGTAGCCGGCGGCGCCGACACGCTGCCGACACCGGCGCAGGCGAAGCAGACCGCCGAAAACGCGCCAGCAGGGGAACTGCTACTCGTCCCTGAAGGCGACCATCTACTCGGCAATGTCCGCTGGCAGTGGCTACCACGCACCGCGGACTGGCTGACCGAACACGCGACCAGGCGGGTGGTCGACTAACACCCCTTCGGGTGGAGGTTCCGGAATTCCGGCGGACCGGCCGGAGTCTGCCTCACGAGTTTGGCGGGTCGTTCCCAGAGACATATCCGATCATGCGGCGACGCGGAGGAGAGCTTGCCGCACGAGGCATCGCACGTCGAGCGCCTTGCTGTGTTATCGGCGTTTCGTCGGGAGCTGTATGGCGCCCTGCCCCGGCGGGGTGACGCGCTGTTCGAGCTGACGGACGCGGTGCTGTGCACGGACGGCCCGGTTCGTGACCTGGTCGGCCTGTCGCTGGCACCGGAGCATCGGCGAGGACACGGCGCGCTGTACGACGCGATCAACCACGGCCAGACGGAGATCGGTCGGCTGCGCCGCGCGCTGGCCGGGCTGCCACTCCCGCGCGCCGCCGACGGCCGGATCATCCTGGGAGTGGACGTCAGCCCGTGGCTGCGCCCGGCCGCGGCGACCAGCCCCCAGCGGCTGTTCTGCCATACCTACGGCCGGGGCAGAGGCAACGCCCAGATGATCCCCGGCTGGCCCTACTCGTTCGTCGCCGCCCTCGAACCGGGCCGCACCTCGTGGACGGCACCGCTCGACGCACTGCGCCTCGGCCCCGACGACGACCTCACCACGGTGACCGCCGGGCAGGTCCGGGATGTGGTCGGCCGGCTCGTCGCCGCCGGCCACCACAGCGCCGACGATCCGGACATCCTCGTCGTCCTCGACAGCGGCTACGACGTCACCCGCCTGGCCTTCCTGCTGGCCGACCTGCCCGTCGACCTCGTGGGCCGGCTGCGGTCCGACCGTGTCTTTCGCCTACCGGTCCCGCCCCGCCCGCCCAAGACGTCCGGCCGGCCGCCGCGGCACGGCCCCGAGCTACGTCTGGCCGACCCGGCCAGGTCGGCTGCAAGCTCCCAGTCGCCGAGCTGGGGCAGGACGATGGCGACGCTGTACGCCGGGGCCTCGGCGCCGAGGCGGCGGTCAGAGTAGAGACGGGCGTCGCCGCGCTACCTCACACAACCGACACCAACTACAATCCGTCACGACCCGATGCGGCAGAGGGTCACGACCCGATGTGACAGAGAGTGAAGAAATCTGGGCCCATCTCGCCCAAAAACGATCATGCCTCATAGCAAGATCGTGTGGAATGAGCACACAATGAGCACACATCGACGATCATCGATGCGAAAAGGCTAGATCAAATTCGCGAACCCGCAGGTCAGCGGGATGTTGATCGAGCCGACGAGGGGACTCGAACCCCTAACCGCCCGATTACAAGTCGGGTGCGCTACCAATTGCGCCACGCCGGCGTGGATCTCCACGATACCGGACCTGCCCGTCCGGCCGCCTGGCCTGCGGCGCGGGATGTGATCTCCCGCACGCCTCGCCGGCGCTGTCCGCGGCGATGCCGGCCTGGCCCAACCCGCAAGATCGCCAGTTGTGTATCGGTATCCGAGCTCCGGGCCTGCGCTGGTTCGGATTTCGGTACACAACTGGCGATCAAGGGGCGCGGTGCGCGCCGCCTCGGGCCGAGTCCGCCCGACGCCGTGCAAGATCAGGTCCGTCGGCGGCGGTGGCGGCGGTGGGCAGGAAGCGCTGGATGTCGTCCGCCCGGGCCTGGAGGGCGGTTTCGGTCTCGGGCGAGAGTGGACCGAACGGCGCCAGGACGACCTTGCCGGCCGGCATGGTCCACGTTGCGACGGCTCGGCCGGCTACCAGGGCGATCGGGCGGAAGATGCCGTTGACCGTAGGCCAAGGCCGCCCGAGGCCGAGGGTTCCGCCGGCGCTGACGACCGGCGCGGTACGGACCCGCCGCGACGCCGAAGTGAGAAAGCCGTTCATTGCGACGTCTCCCCATCCGGCCTCCCCATCCGGCCTCCCCGGCGGCCGGTCGGATGCGACCGTGAGGGGCGACGCCGGCCGGGCGCGCGGCCAGGTGGACAGCGCCGACGTGACCGCGCACACCGAACGTCGCGCGCCAGCCCGAACTGGCCGTCCGCGCGTGACCATGGGAACGGCGAGGCGCTGGCGACAGTGGCGAACGGCGTCACGGACCGAGGAGGCGGGCGCGTGGAAGTTGTCGAGTTCCGGCCGGAACCCGAGCAGTTCGCATGGACGTTCGGCGGCGTTTCGCCGATTCGGAAGGTCCGGCCGGGCACCGTCATGCGGCTGTGGACGGAGGACGCCTTCTGCGGTCTGTTGCGGACGACGTCCGACCTGCCGAGCAGCGCACTGACGATGCCGTTCGTCAACCCGCAGACCGGTCCGTTCTACGTCGAAGGGGCCGAACCCGGCGACACCCTGGTGCTGCATCTGGTCGACCTCACGCCCGCGCGCGGCTGGGGCGCGTCGACGACGATTCCGTTCTTCGGTGGCCTGACGAGCACGGACCGGACGGCGACGCTGCAGTCCGCATTGCCGGAACGGACCTGGATCTACGAGGTCGACCGGTCGCGGAGCACCGTCACGTTCAGCGCGCTGACGACCGAGTTCCAGCTCGACCTGCCGATGTCGCCGATGCTCGGCACCGTCGGCGTCGCGCCCGCCGCCTATGAGGCCCGGTCGGCGCTCGTCCCCGACCGGTTCGGCGGGAACATGGACACGCCGGAGATGCGCGCTGGGGTCACCTGCTATCTCGGGGTCAACGTCGAAGGGGCGCTTTTCTCCGTCGGTGACGGCCACTACCGGCAGGGCGAGGGCGAAGCCTGTGGCACCGCCGTCGAGGGCGCGATGGACGTGACCCTGATCGTCGAGCTCGTCAAGGGCCGGGCACCGCTGTGGCCGCGGCTAGAAAGCGACACACACCTGATCACGGTGGGGTCGAGCCGGCCGTTGGAGGATGCCTGGCGGATCGGCCAGGTGGAGATGGTCAACTGGCTTTCCGAGCTCTACGGCCTGGAGACGCTTGACAGCTATCAACTGCTCAGCCAGATCAGCGAGGCGCCGCTCGCCAACGTCGTCGACGTCAACTACAGCGCCCTCGCCAAGGTCGCGAAGACCTACCTTCCGCCGGCCGCCGCCTACGACGGACTGCACCGTCACCTACGGGAGCTGGCCGCCCAGATCCCGACACCCTGAGCCCGCCGTGCTGCTTCCCGGGCGAGGGGCGTTACCGAGGCGGTCAGCAGGTCGGAATGCCCGTGAGTTGAAGCACGGCCGTGGTGACGGAGCCCGCCGGGTAGCAACTCGGCGTGGCCGACGGCCCGGGCGCGCCGCTCGACCCTGCTCCCGGCGCGGCGCCCGCCGCCGGATCGCGCGGATCGCCGCCACCGCGTCCGTCGTCCGGACGGACCGATTGGCCGGCGGACACCGGCTCGGCGGAGGCGCCGGGCTGGCCGGGCGCCACCGCCGTCGACGCGGTCGCCGCTCCGGACGCGGCCGGCGCCGACGGTCCGGCCGAGATGCCGGGCCCCGTTGTTCCCTGCCCGACTGCTGCCCCTGCCCTGGTCCGTCCGCGCGACCCGCCGAATCCCCGATTACCCCGCCGACCCCTGCGGCACCGCCGGGACCAGGCGCTCCGGACGCACCACCGCCGTCAGGATCGGCCGCATCCGTCGTCACGGCACCCGAACCGAACCGCCACCATCCCCGGTTTCACGGGAGCCGGCGTCACCGACCGACGGTCACGAACGCGAGGCCACCCAGCACCAGGACGAGCACGACGGCGCCGGCGACCACCAGGCGGAGCCGAAACCGCCGTCGCCGGCCAGCCGGTCGCACGGGGGCCGCGGGCGGACCGCCGGGCCGCACCGCCGCGACGCCTGCCAACAACGGCCGGCGCGGCGCCACCGGGGCCGGCGGACCAGCCGTCCGGACAGGCCTCGATCCCGGCGGGCGCGCACCCGCGGTCCCGGTGGTGGACGCGGTCGCCCCGAAGGAGGAAGACGCCGTGCCAGCCCCGGCCGCGCGGCTCGGATCGCCGGCCGCGGCCCATCCGGCCGGCGGCGGCGCCGCGCGTCGCGCCCGCGGGCGAATGAACCAGCCCGCCGGTCTCGGCCCGTTTTCGGTCTCCACCGCGTTGGTGCTACCGACATCTTCGAAGGGCATCGCACCGAGCCCTACGTCGACCGGGACGGCATCCGGAGAGCCACCGACCGCCGCCACCGACTCGGCAAAGCCGGCCGATCCGTCCGATCCGGCTGATCCGGCTGATCCGGCGGGGTCGACCCACCCGGCGGGACCGGAGAGGAGGAAGTCTGCTCCCAGCTGATCAGTGGAACCCGTCAGATCGGTCGCGACGGCCGGACCCATGTCCGGGCCGGCCCAAGCACCGCCGTCGGCCAGGTCGGCCGCATCCACTTCCACGATCTCGACGTCGTCGACCGAATCCGGGTTGGTCGGCCCCGGCGGTGTGGCCGGCTCCCACGGTTCGTCGACGAACTCGGCCTCCCAGACCTCGCCGTCCGGATCCGGCTCGTCGCCAGACCAGGGGTCTTCCGAGCCGGAATCGCGGCCCTCGACCATGGTGGGCAATGCGGTGCCCTCGTCGGCCACCGTGGCGTCCTGCCAGGACGTCTGGCCGTTTCCGTCACGCATGTGTCCCCCGTCCGGGGCGGAGCGTTCGATGGCCGCGACACCGCGGCCGATGGCCCGGTGCGCGACCAGCGGGACGGCTTCCCGTGACGCTCGACGCCCAATGATCCGGTGGCGATACACGCGGGACAATACGGATGAACGCTCGCGCATGCCACAAGAAAGCGACAATTCGGGCTCGGCCCCCCGTGCCGGCGTGCCTCGCCGATGGACCGCCCGGACCGTCTACCAGGCCCTTCGCGTCGGCCTGGCGCCAGGCCGGTCCCGCATCGACGATCGCGGTGTTCGCGGTCCCGTCGCCGATCGGGGCGATCGGACGGGATCGCCGGCGGGACGCCGCCAACCGCCGCGCGGCAGTGGGGCGCCGACCGAGGTTCCCGAGATCGGCCAGCGACTACGGACATCCGCGGGGGACCGCCGGGACGCTCGACCGCAGGACCATCGGCAAGGGCGAAGGGCCGGTAGTCCAGCGGATCCCGGGCCGAAGACCGTCCGGGTCCGAGAGCCCGCCACAAGCCACGGCCCGCGGAAGCGACGCAGGTACGCCGGGCATCCGTCCGCCTGGCGAATTTCGCGGCGCATGGCGCACGATGCACGACGTTCGCGTACGCCTGCCGAATTGTTATGCGCCGGCCGTACCGAAACGGCGCCGCATCCTCGCCGATCTCCCGACCGGCCGTCCGAGCTCGACCTTGGCGACCGTTCGCCAACTGAACAACCGACCGCTAGCGCGCCAATTCCCGCGTTCAGGCGAGACTTCGTCCGCTTCAAGAAATCACCACGGAAAAACTACGGGATACTATCTTCCGCCCACCAGAATCGAAAGCGACCAGGCCTGTCCGAAAGCTTAGGTTGATCCCGGTAAAGTTACTCCCAATCCGGGCGTAACCGCCCGACGGACCGATGATCCGGGCTGCGCAGCTTTATCGGTGACAGACCTGCCGATCGGCGTGGACCGCATGCCGAGTCAGTTAGGGGCGTGGACGTATGGATGGGCCGGGTCTCGACACGGACGTGACCATCGATCAGGTGCCTGCCTCCGCCCCCGCTCGGAGCCAACGCTCCGGCGCGAAGGCCCACCCGCCCAGATCCTCCGCGCGGACAGGCGCCGACGAGACGCGGACGGCCACGGCCGCGACGGCGGTCCCGGCCTCCGAGGTCACCCCCGCAGTCCCCGCCCTCTCGGCCGTCTCGGTCGTCCCGGCCGTCTCGGTCGTCCCGGCCGTCTCGGTCGTCCCGGCCGTCTCGGTCGTCCCGGCGGTCTCAGCCGTCTCGGCGGTCTCAGCCTCCGAGACCGCCCCCGTCACCCCGACCGCCCCCGTTGGCCTCGACGACCTCGACCGGGACCGCGTCCGGAGCGTCTGCGACGCCCTCGCCACGTCGTCCCTGACCGGCCTGCTGCGCGAGATCTTCGCCGACGTCGAGCGGGCCGAGGCCCTCATCGGGTCGATCTCCCGCCACTGCGTGCTGGACCACTGCGCGCTGCTCATCTTCCCGGATGACTTCGATCGAGCCCTGGACACGCTGGTCGGTCTGGGCGCCACGCCGGGACCGGTCGTCCCCAGCGTGATCGTCAAATCCCGGCTGGCCGAACGGTACGGCGTCCCACCCGAGAGCCTCGACGTCCGGATCACCCACGCCACACCGGTCCACGGCGCCGCCGGCCCGACCGGGCCCGGGCCGCGCACCGAAGCCAGCCGGCGCGCCGAAGCCGCGCCGCGGACGGAAGCCACAGCCAGCACGGAAGCCACACCAAGCACCGAAGCCACACCAAGCACCGACGACCTCGCGGGCACTCCGAGCCGGCAGCCGACGATCGAGATGTTCATGCTGCGCCGCTCGCCGGGCCTGCCGGCCGGGCTCGTCGACCGGGAGCGCGGCCTCGAGCTGGAGCGGCACGTCGCGCTGCGGCTGTTGGACCCCGATCCGATCGTCATCCAGGGCATGCGCTGGGTGCTGCGGGAGCACGCCGGCTTCGGCTGGGACGGCGGCGGCTACAACCCGCATGACGGCGCGGATGCCGGGGGCACCTCCGCGCTGTACTTCCTGGGCTGGACGCGGGACTCGGCCGGCGGCCCGCCCCGCCGGCAGCGGATCGAGATCAAGTTCCACGGCGCCTTCCCCGACATCACCGAGGCGCACGTCGAGGCCGCGCGCGACGAGACCGCCGTCGCCGCGGTCGCCGTCGCCGCCGCCCGGGCAGCGGCCGCCGCGCCGGCGCCCACCCCGATGTGGCCGCTGGTGCCGACGCAGTCCCGCTCGTCGTCGCGACCGGCGGCCGATGGCCCGGCCGGGCGGCGCCCACTCGACACGGAACGGCACGACGCGCTGCGGGCGGCGGCCCGGCGGCGCGCGGCCGAGCGGCGGCCGGCCCCGCTCGGCGAGTTCGCCCCGCGGCTGCGCGAGGAGTGGCGCCAGCGCCTGCGCGCCGCCGCCAAGGTCGCCCGCACCTGACCTTCCGTCGGCCCGTCCACGCGCCCCGCCGTCGCCCGACACCACCATCGGCCCGACATCGCCATCGAACGGACGCCCCCGTTGATCCGACACCGCCGTTGATCCGGACCCGGCATCGGCCAGGATGAGGCGATGAGACAGGGACTGCCGGCGGCCGGCGGGGGCCGATGGGTCGACGTGGCCCCGGAGCGGCTGACCGGCTGGCTCGACCGCTTCGCAAACCGGCACGGCCCCGTCACCTGGTCGGGGTCGCCGCTGGCGTGGACCGCCACCGCCTCCGACGGCGCCGTGGCCGACTGTCAGGTGCCCTTCCCGCCCCTACGGCTCGACATGGGCGCCCATGTGCGCGAGCCCGGCGCGAACCCGCCCGGGACCGGCGCTGACGACGACTCCCCCGGGCACCGGCTGGCCGCGCACGCGCTGGTCGAGCGTCGGGTCGGTTTGCTGCTCGTCCGGCTCGGTGGTTTCGCGATGGGGGTGTTCGAGGGTCCCCGCCTGGCCGCGTCGAAGGTCGGGGCGCGGCAGGTACACGGGCGCAGCGCCGCCGGCGGTCGGTCGCAGCAGCGGTTCGCTCGCCGGCGGGACGGCCAGGTCAGGGTGGCCCTCGGCGCGGCGGCGGACGCGGCGGCCGGCGTGCTCCTGCCCGCCGTCGCGGCCCTGGACGCCGTCGTGCTCGGCGGCGAGCGGCGCGCGGCCGCCCAGGTTCTCGACGATCCCCGGCTCGCACCGCTGCGCGGGCTTGTCGTCGACACGTTCCTGACCGTCCCGGATCCGCGCCGACGGGTCCTCGACGAATCCCCCGCCCGCTTCCGCGCCGTGCGCATCCGGATTGTCGAACCCGCGCCGACCGATTCATGACGAGTTCTTATCGCACCCTTTTATGGACACCCACGCATTCCCGACAATGGGTGATTTGTGCATTCTTGACGCATTACGACCGGCAGTCCGTGGCCTTTGTCACGTCGGCAACCCAAAGCACCCGGCCCGGCACTCCACGGCGACGCGGACGTCGACCCGGCCACGCACCGTGCATTTGACGGCGGAGAAGAGCCGAGCCGCCACGGTCCGCATGGTCATCGAGCCGGCACGAGGCAACTGCCGGCAGCCCGATACCCGACCGAGGCTGTGATTCACGTCACCAGCGAAATCGGGTTTTACCTGCGGTCCGTCGCGAGGCATGGTTGCTGCCATACCTGGCGCGAACGGCCGAGGCAGCGTCACCAGCAGCCACGGATCAGCCGGGACCGAGCCGTCGACCGCGCCCTCCCGGGCGGCGGTCCGCATTCCTTGAGAACCGTGGGAAGGGGAATCACTGTGTCCACCGCGCGAAACGAGGCCAGTTCACGGCGCCGCCGGCGTCTGGGCCCCAGCCCGGCCGCGCGCGGACTCCGGGCGGCCATCCTCGCCCCGCTGCTGGCGGCCGGCATCGGTGCCGGATTCGCGACGGCCCAACCGGCCGATGCCGCCGTCTCCGCGCCGCGCTTCCTCTCCGCCGTCGTCCCGTGCAAGTCGGCGGCCGACCCCAGCATCCTGCGCTCGGTCACCCCAGCGCACCTCTCCACGCCCCACGACGCGTCATCTCCGGTCGCGGGGCCCTGCTGGAAACGAAGCGCCGGGTTCCAGGAGTCCTAACCCGCCTGCTGGCGGCCTAGCCCGACCTAGCCCGCGTGCTGGCGGCGGCGACGGGCGATCTCGGCGAGCGCGACGCCTGCGGCGACCCCGGCGTTCAGTGACTCGACCTGGCCCGCCATCGGGATCCGGACGAGCAGGTCGCACGTCTCGCCCACCAGTCGTGACAGGCCCCGGCCCTCGGAGCCGATGACGAGCACGAGCGGGTCCGTCGCGGCCTCCAGGTCGTCCAGGCTGACGTCCGCGTCCGCGGCCAGCCCGACGACCACCAGGCCGCCGTCGGCGTACGAGCGCAGCGTCCTGGTCAGGTTGGTGGCACGGGCGACAGGGAGCCGCGCCGCCGCGCCGGCCGACGTCTTCCAGGCCGCGGCCGTGATCCCGGCGGCGCGCCGCTCCGGCAGGACCACGCCCTGGGCGCCGAACGCTGCCGCCGAGCGGACCACCGCGCCGAGGTTGCGCGGATCGGTCACCCCGTCGAGCGCCACCAGCAGGCCGGGCGCGCCGGACCGCGCCCGCGCGAGCAGGTCCTCCGGATGGGCGTAGCGGTAGGGCGGGATGACCAGCGCCAGGCCCTGGTGCGGCGCGACGCCGCACAGCCGGTCGAGCTCGAGCCGGCCGACGTCGATGACGGCCATCCCGGCGCGGGCCGCGAGCTTGCGCGCCTCGGCCAGCCGTTCGTCGAACTCCAGCCCGCCGGCGACGTACAGGGACGTTGCCGGCACCTTGGCCCGCAGCGCCTCGACCACGGCGTTGCGGCCGACGACGAGCTCGTCGGTCTCGGCGGCCCGTCGCCCGGCCGGACCGCGGCTGGCACCCGGGGTGGGGCCGCCGGCGGGACCGCGGGCGGCGGCGCCGTCCCGGCCCATCCGGGCGGCAGCCGAGCCGGCCCGCGTGCCGGTGCCGTCGGCCCTGGCTGCCGCGTTCGCGCGACGCGCGGCCGGATGACCCTTGCGCATCTCGGCCGGCGGAGTCGCGCCCTTTCCGCGCAGCGCGCGCCGGCCCTTGCCGCCGGAGCCCGCGGCGGCGCCCTTGCGGTGCGAGCCGGACTTCGCCGCCCGGCCGCCGTGGCCGCCCCCGGCGATACCTCCGCCGCCGCGTCCTCCCGTCGCCATCGCTGGCTCACCCCTCGTCCTCGACTGCGCGGTCCTCGACTCAGCGCGCGGGGCCGGCCGCGAAGCGGCTCCCACTCGTGCGGCCCGCGGGCCGCGGACAGGCCCCGGCCCGCGTCACCGCCTAGCCCTCGACCTGATCCTGTTGACTGTTCTGCCACCCGCGTCCGGCGGCCGCGCCCGTGTCGACCCGCCGGTGCCCGGGCCGGACGGCCGGAACATCACGGCCGAACGTCCGCGCGTCCCACCGGAGGGCCTGCCCATCCGGGACCAACTGCCCGGAGTGCCGACCAACCGTCCGCGCCGGGCGGTGCGGTCCCCACGATCGGGCGGAGAGGTCACATCGTCCTGGCCGCGACACCGGCCACGATCCGCCGACGCCTGTGCAAGCATCCCAGGGTAACCGATCTCGGCCCGGCCGGCGGCGAGGTGGCGGGACGGGACAGTGTCGGGACCAGACAGTCGCCTACGCCCCGGGACGGGCGGTCCGCATACCGGGGAAATTGCCTATGTCCACCACGATCAGTAATCATTGGCGCCATGTCAGCGCGGCCTCCCGGCCACCAGTCCGCTCCCGCGGCCGAGATGACCACTCCCCGAAGCCCGGCGAGACGATGATCGCACACGCGACGCCTTACCTCGTGATCGCGGGCATCGACGGATCGGCCCCCATGCTGCGAAGATTCTCCCCTAGCCGGCCCCGGACATCCGAGCCGGTCCGGGAGACGCCGCACGCACCGCGGCGGGCGGGAGGCACGACAATGGTTGCGCGCACACCGTCCGGACGCGGCGGGGGTCGATCGGGGCTGCCGTCGACGCCTGCCTCGGGCCGGCTCGGGGTGGCCTACGCGCCGGGGCTCCCGGACGCGGGATGTCTGGACAGCCGATGCATGGGACGCCGGAGAACGGGATGACCGTGGAGCACGACGCCGCTGGAGGCTACGACGTCGGCGAGTCCGGCTATTCCAGGGGGTCCGGACACCGGGGTGGGTCCGGCTATGACGCGCGGACCGAACCGCGCGAACGCATCGTGCCGGAGAGAGGACGGTCCCTGATCGACGAGCGCACCGACCGCTGCCCGCGCTGCGCCGCTGCCGTCTATGACGACGACCGGTACTGCGAGGCCTGCGGGTTCTCGCTGGTGGGACCGCCGGTGACCAGCGGTGACTCCGACCACCGGGAGACGGATCTCGGCGCGATGGCCGGTGTCAGCGACCGGGGCGTGCGGCATTCGAGCAACGAGGACGCCATGGGCGTCGCCGAGGTGTACGGGACGCTGATAGCCGTCGTCTGCGACGGCGTGTCGACGACGCCGGGCTCGGCGCAGGCGTCGTCCGCGGCCGCGGCGACGGCCACCGCGATCCTCGCCGACGCGATCCGCGCGCACGGCCCGGGGCGCCCCGTGCCGGTCGGCCGGGGCGGGCGCAGCCCCAGCGAGGAGATGCTGGACGTCCTCGAGCCGTCCGACGACGACTACGGCGACGACCCGGTCACTGTGCCAGCCACGATGGTCGGCGGCTTCGGCCCCGAGGAGGCGGAGCTCGCGCTGCATCAGGCCGTGCACGCCGCGCAGGACGTGATCGCGGAGCTGAGCGCCGCCGAGGGCCGGATGGCGCCCTCCTGCACGATCGCCGCCGCGATCATCTCGCCGCCTACCGCCGACGGGCCGAGCACCGTCACGGTCGGCTGGGTGGGCGACAGCCGGGTATACCTGCTGGGCCCGCGCTGGTCGGAGCGGCTCACCGCGGACGACACCTGGGCGGCGGAGGCCGCCAGGGCGGGGCTGATCCCGGCGTCCGAGGCGGAGACCCACCGGCGGGCCCACACCCTCACCCGGTGGCTCGGCGGCGACGCGGAGGACGTGGCGCCGCACACCGCGGTGTTCCCGATCGAGGCGCCGGCGACGGTGCTGGTCTGCAGTGACGGGCTGTGGAACTACGCATCGCGGCCGGACGTCATGGCGGCCATCATCAACCAGCTACGGCCGGAGGCCGAGGCGGTCGAGGTGGCCCGCCACCTCATCGACTTCGCCATCGACCAGGGTGGACACGACAACATCACGGTGGTCGCCATTCGCGTGGACCGTTGAGCGCGCTGTTACCCGCCGGTCACCCGACCGTTCGGGCGGGTCAGCATGGACGGGTCAGTGCTTGCCTGCCGGCGGCCGCTGCGACACTGGAGGCGACACTAGAAGGGTTGCCGTCGGACCTTCGATCGAAGTCCGCGGCATCCAGGCAGGCAACTAGGCAACCCGTCGGCTCCAACAGAAGCCGGTGCAGATCAATAATCCAACAACGGGTACGGTTCGGCAGAGGAAGCGAGGTTGGCCGCGTGACGGGGGGTCTTCCGACGCCCGGCCGACCAGGACCGTCCGGGTGAAGGTGATCAGGTGAGCGCACGCTGCCCGGAGGGGCACCTGTCCCAGGATCCCGACTACTGCGAACAGTGCGGCCTCCGCATCACGAGTGGTCAGGACAGCTACAGCTACCGGTCTGATGACCGTGGCGCGCCCGTCGGCTCCTACGGGGCCGGCTCAGGCCGCGGTGGCGGAGGTGGGGGCGGGGGTGGCTACGACCCGCTCGGCATCCGTCGCGGCAGCGACCCCGGCGGCCACGGCGCAGCCCGCGGTGGCGACCCGTACGCCGAGGGCCAGTACGGCGGCGGCGGTGCCGCGCCCGGCGCCGGCTACGGCGCGGCGGACGAGTACGGCGGCGGCTACGACGACCGTTCCGGACGCGCGTCGTACGGCCCGGACTCCTACGACCAGGGCGCCGGCTACCCGCCGCGTGGCCGGGCCGAGGGCCGGGGCGGCGCGGAGAGCCGCGACCCCGCCGGCTACCCCGCGCGCGGCCGGGAGGAGCCGGACGAATATCCGGCCCGCGGCCGCGACGTCGCCGACGGCCGGGAGCACGAGACCTATGCCGCCCGCGGCCGGGACGGCGCCGACGGCGGGTACCAGCCGCGCGGTGGGCGGGACGACTACGGCCGCGAGCAGTACGCCCGCGACGGTGCCGGCTATGCACGCGGCGGCCGCGAGGACACCCCCGTCGGCCGCGACGGCTACGCCGCCCGGCCCGGCCGGGACGCGGCCGCGCCGCCGGCCGACCGGGGCTACGGCTACGAGCCGGACCCGCTCGGCGTCGACGACCGTGGTGGCGCACGCGGCGACCGCGCCGGCGGTCCGCCGGCGGCCGGGTGCTACCCTCAGTGCCCGAACTGCCGGGCGTTCTACGAGCCCGGCGCCCGGTTCTGCGAGAACTGCGGCCTGGACTTCACCACCGGACACCTGCCCGGTGCCGCCGGCGGTCCGCCAGGGCGGCGCCAGACCAACCCGCCGCTGGACGCCGCCGACTACGGGCAGCCCGTCATCACGGGCTCGGCGGCGAACTGGAACGGCGGGGCTCCCCCGGCGGCGGCGACGACCTGGGAGGCCGTCGTCGAGGCCGAGCGGGAGTACTACGACAGCGGCGACGACCACCGGGTGCCGTTCCCGTCGTTCTACCCGCGCCGGGTCTTCCCGCTGAGCGGCCCGCGGCTGCTCGTCGGCCGGCGCAGCGAATCCCGCGGCATCCACCCGGAGATCGACCTGTCCGGCGCGCCGGAGGACCCGGGCATCTCCCGGGCACACGCGATCTTCGAGCGGCAGCCGGACGGCAGCTACGCCCTGCTCGACCCCGGCTCCACGAACGGCACCCGGCTGAACGACGAGCCGGACCCGATCGAGCCGAACGGCCGCGTACCGCTCCAGGACGGCGACCGCGTCTACCTGGGCGCCTGGACCCGGGTGACGATTCGCGCCCGCTGAGTCGGCTGGTCAGCTCCGGGCGGGCAGCGCCCGCCCGGAGCTGATCCTCAGGCGAGATGCCAGCGCTGGCCTTCCGGGGTGTCGTCGACGACGATGCCGGCGGCGGTGAGCCGGGCGCGGATCGAGTCCGCCTCGGCGAAGTCGCGCCGGGCCCGCGCGGCCGAGCGCAGATCCAGCACGACCTCCATGACGCCGTCCAGCGCCGGGCGGAACTCTGCGCCGGCCGTCGGCCACTGGTCGACGGGATCCAGGCCGAGCACTCCGAGCATCCGGCGGGTGACCACGACCCACCCGGCGAGTTCCCGGCTGTGCGCCTTGGACAGCACCTGATTGCCCTCGCCCACGGCGCCGAACAGCGCGGCGAGCGCACGCCCGATCCCGAGATCGTCGTCGAGCGCCTCGGCGAAGGCGGCCCAGGCGGCGACCGGCCCGGCGCCGTCCTCGTCGGCCGGCGCGGCGGCGTCCCGCCCGCGCCCACGAGCATTCCTGGCCCGGGGACGAGCCGACCCGCGGCGGTCGGCCGCGGCGGGCTCGGCCGGCGCGTCGGCCGCGAGCGCGGCCGCGGCCTCCGGTCCGCCGAGGATGTCCAGGGCGTTGCGGACGAAGGTCTCCACCCGGTCGTACGCCGCGGCGGACTCGGCGAGAGTCAGTGCGCTGTACTCCAGCGTCGAGCGGTAGTGCGCCGAGAGCAGGTGGTAGCGCAGCACCTGCGGGCGCACCTGCGTCAGGGCGTCGGCGACGAAGAACGAGTTGCCGAGCGACTTCGACATCTTCGTGCCGCCGGTCGTCAGCAGCCCGGAGTGCATCCAGTACCGGGCCATCTCCGGCTCGCCCGGGACGCCGCCGTGGCCGGCGGTCGCGCAGACCGTCTGCGCCCGCTCGTTCTCGTGATGCGGGAACACCAGGTCCAGGCCACCGCCGTGGATGTCGAACACCTGGCCCAGGTACTTGCCGGCCATCGCGGAGCACTCGAGGTGCCAGCCGGGCCGGCCGGCGCCCCAGGGCGAGTCCCAGCCCGGTTCGCCCGGCCGCGAGGCCTTCCAGAGCGCGAAGTCGCGCGGGTCCTCCTTGCCCGGCTCCGCCTCGGGTGAGGCCTGCATCGCGTCCGGCCGCTGGTTCGACAGTGCGCCGTAGTCGGCGTACTGGCCGACGCGGAACCACACCGATCCGCCGCCCTCGTAGGCGAAGCCGGCGTCCATCAGCCGGGCGATGAGCGCATGCATCTCGGGGATGTGCGCCGTCGCCCGCGGCTCGATCGTCGGCGGCAGGATGCCGACCGAACGGTAGGCGTTGTCGAACGCCCGCGTCTCCCGGGTGGCCAGCTCCCAGACGGAGACGCCCTCCCGGTCCGCATTGACGATGATCTTGTCGTCGATGTCGGTGACGTTCTGCACGAACGTCACGGCGTATCCCGAGTCGAGCAGCCAGCGCCGCAGCAGGTCGAACGCCATCGCCGACCGGAGATGGCCTACATGGGGGCCGGACTGCACCGTCGGCCCACACACATACACGCCCACGTGGCCGGGGCGCAGCGGCTCAAACCGCCGCGCACGCCGCGTACGCGTGTCATATAGGTGCAGGCTCACCTGTCAAGGTTAACCGCTGAGCCGTTGATGCTGGCGATGGCGGCCGCCTGGCGACCCGCGAACGAACGACCGGGAATTGCGGCGCCTGTCAGCCGGTCGTCAGGATTCGGCTCGGGGTTACCCGGATGACGACCCGGGCGGCGTCCTGCTCGTCCCACTTGTAGGGCTCGCCGGTGTACTTCACGGCGAGCCGGTCGATCAGCTCGGGGCCACCCTCCTCGGACAGTGTCGCCGTGCCCCGGACCTCGACGTACGAGTAGGGGTCGCGCTGGTCAAGGAACATCAGCGCCACCCGGCCATCGCGCGCCAGATCGCGTTCCTTGGCCCGGCCCCGGACCGTCGAGAGCAGCAGGTCGTCGCCGTCCCGTTCGATCCACAGCACCGTCAGCCGGGGCGATCCGTCCGGCCGCAGCGTCGCCAGGGTGACATACGTCGGCGCGTCCGCCAGCTTCCTGACCGTCTCCGGCAGCCGTACATCCATCAGCGCGCTCCCAGACGAGCCACCAGCCAGCAGTCACTCAACGAGGCCCCGCCGCGGCAGGTGCGCCCAGCGACCCCCGGCCCTTCCAACAACCTTCTCCAACCCGGGCCTGACGCCACGCAAAGAATGCCAACTTGGCATCCGGGAGCGTCGCGACCGCGGTCGGAGCGGGCTCAACGGGCCCCCGGGGCGCTCAGGCTGGACCCGGCGCACCGGCCGGCGGCTAGAGGCGGGCGACCAGCGCCGTGGCGATGGCGGCCAGGCCCTCGCCCCGACCCGTCAGTCCCAGGCCGTCCGTGGTCGTCGCCGAGACGCTCACGGGCACCCCGCCGAGCGCGGTCGACATCGCCGCCGCGGCCTCATCTCGCCGCTTCGCCATCCGCGGCCGGTTCCCGACCACCTGGACGGCGACGTTGCCGATCGTCCAGCCGTCGACGGCGAGCAGCCGCGCCGTCTCGCCGAGCAGCGCGGTGCCGGACGCGCCGGCCCACTCCGGACGATCGGTGCCGAACACCTTGCCGAGGTCGCCGATGCCGGACGCGATCAGCAGCGCGTCGCAGGAGGCATGCGCGGCGACGTCGCCGTCAGAATGGCCGGCGAGGCCGGTCTCGCCCTCCCACAGCAGGCAGGCGACCCAGCACGGTCGGCCCTGCTCGAACGGGTGCACGTCCACGCCGACGCCGACGCGCGGCAGCGCCACCGGCGCGGCCACCACGGCCGGGTCCGGCGCCACGGCCGGGTCCGGCGCCACGGCCGGGTCCGGCGCCACGGCCGGGTCGGCGGCGGCCGCGGTCACGAGGACCGGCCCGACTCGGCCAGCGGGCGGCGGGCGAGCAGCGCCTCGGCGAAGATCAGGTCTGCGGGGCGGGTCACCTTGAACGCCTCGTCCGCGCCGGGAATGGTCGCGACCGGGACACCCAGCCGCTCCACCAGCCCCGCGTCGTCGGTCACCGCCGGCTGCCCGTCGTCCTGGCTCGCGTAGGCGGCCTCGAGCACCTCCCGGCGGAAGCCCTGCGGGGTCTGGACGGCCCGCAGGCCGGCGCGGGCCGGGGTGCGCAACACCCGGCCGTCCGCGTCGATCTCCTTGACCGTGTCCGCGAGCGGCAGCACCGGGATCACCGCCGGGTGCCCCGCGAGAACGGCCCGCGCGACCGCGTCGACCAGCGACGGCGGCGTGAGCGGGCGGGCTGCGTCGTGCACCAGCACCACCCGGATGTCGTCGTCGAGGGCCCGCAGCGCGCCGCGCACCGAGTCGACCCGCTCACCACCACCCGGCAGCACCCGGACAGCCGGGCCGAGCAGCCGGCTCACCACCTCGACCAGCGTGGGCGGCGCCGCGACGACGATCTGCGACACCAGGTCGGCGGCGGCCAGTGCCTGCACCGCGTGCACCAGCATGGGCCGGCCACCGAGCGGCCGCAGCGCCTTCGGCACCCCACCGCCGAGCCGCTCGCCTCGACCAGCCGCCGGCACGACGACGGCGACCCGCCCGCCGGCCGCGTCTCCACCGGTCACCGCTGACCTCGCTTGATCTCAGACCTCACCAGAATTAGACCGATCGGGACCCGCCGGCCGCCCGCGGTCCCCGCCAGGCCGGCCAGCCCGCCCCGAACCTACCGGCCACCCTGCTCCGCCACAAACGCGCACCACCCCAGCACGCCGCGCCACCAGGGCGGTGCGAAGCGGAGGTTACGTCCCGATGCGCGATCAGGCGTAGCGCTCGAGGATGGAGGACTCCGCGAGCCGGGAGAGGCCCTCGCGGACGGCCTTCGCCCGGGTCTCGCCGACGCCCTCGACGGCCTGCAGGTCGTCCACGCCGGCGGCGAGGAGCTTCTGCAGGGTGGCGAAGTGGTCGACGAGGCGGTCGACGATGAGGCGCGGCAGGCGTGGGATCTTCGCGAGCATCCGGTAGCCACGAGGGCTGATCTGCCGGTCGAGAACGTCCGCGCCGCCGCCGAAACCGAGGGCGCGGGCGAGCGCGGTGAGGTCGAGCAGGTCGGTCGCCGACATGGCCGCGAGGTCCGCGAGCACGTCCGTCGGGCCGCCGACCTTCGCGCCGGCGGGCAGGTAGTCGCGCACGGTCAGCTCGCGCTCGGTCTCGACGCCGGCCATCAGCTCCTCCAGCTGCAGGGACAGCAGCCGGCCGTCGGTGCCGAGCTCGACGACGTAGCTCTCGATCTCGTCGGCGATCCGACGGACCATCTCCAGCCGCTGCAGCACGGAGATCGCGTCGCGCACGGTGACGAGGTCCTCGATCTCCAGCGCCGACAGCGTGCCGGCGACCTCGTCGAGGCGCAGCTTGTAGCGCTCCAGGGTGGCCAGGGCCTGGTTCGCGCGGGAGAGGATCGCGGCGGACTCGTCGAGCACGTACCGCCGGCCGACGGCGTACAGCGCGATGATGCGCATCGACTGGCTCACGGAGATCACGGGCAGGCCGGTCTGCTTGGCCACCCGCTCGGCGGTGCGGTGCCGCGTCCCGGACTCCTCCGTCGGGATCATCGGGTCGGGCACGAGGTGCACCGCGGCGCGCACGATCCGGGCGAGGTCGGACGAGAGCACGATGGCGCCGTCCATCTTGGCGAGCTCGCGCAGCCTGGTCGCCGAGAACTCGACGTCCACCTCGAACCCACCGGTGCAGATCCCCTCGACGACCTTGTCGTGGCCCAGCACGATCAGCCCGCCGGTGTGGCCACGGAGGATGCGCTCGAGGCCGTCGCGAAAGGGGGTTCCGGGCGCCACGGCGGCCAGCGTGGCCCGGAAGACGTCATCCGCGGGTGGTCCTGCCATCGAACTCCTCTACTCCTCCCGCCGTGACCGGCCGGACGAGCGACTATGTCGCCGCCTGAGCGCCGGCGTTGCGGCCCAGGTCTCTTACCACGGCCGCAATGCTATCTAGCCCGCGGGTACCACCATGGAGGGCCTCCACGCGCGACGGCCGAAAAACATTTGACCTAGCGAACTGGGCGCCCTCTAACGGGGCCTTGGGGGCCGAGTCGGCATCTTCACCTCGAAACTCCGGCGGTCCCGTCAAGCTACTTCTGTTCGACGGCACCGACGTCCCACCCACACATCTGCGTAAACGCGACGGCGGCCCGTTATCCGGCATACATCTCGCGCAGAGCGGTAGGCAGGTCGGTCACCTCCGTCACCGTCATCCCGTCCGGCGTCATCCCCGACAGCCGGGGCACCAGCGCACGCCGAAAACCGAGCCGAGCCGCCGCGGCCAGCCGCCGCTCGACGCCGCTGACGGCCCGGATCTCACCGGTCAGCCCGACCTCGCCGAGCGCGACCAGGTCCGGCGGGATCGCCCGGTCCTGCGCCGAGCTGACCATCGCCAGCGCCACCGCCAGGTCCGACGCCGGCTCGTGCAGCCGCACCCCGCCCACCGAGGCGGCGAAGATGTCCGACGCCCCCAACGTCGAAAACCCGGACCGTTTCTGCAAAACCGCGGTGATCATGGCGACGCGGGCGCCATCGAGGCCGGACACCGCCCGCCGCGGCGGCAGTGGAGCCGGGCCCGCACCGCCCGACCCACCCCCACCCGTCCGCGCCATCACGCTCTGCGCCGCGACGAGCGCCTGAACCTCGGCGACGAGCGGCCGGCGACCCTCCACCATCACCGTCACGCACACACCGGGGACGGCACTCGCGGCCGCGCCCCTGGACAGGAACAGGCCGCTCGGGTCCGCGATACCCCAGATGCCGTTCTCGTTCATCTCGAAACAGCCGACCTCGTCCGTCGGCCCATAGCGGTTCTTCACCGAACGGATCATGCGCAGCGTGGTCTGCTGATCACCTTCGAAGTGCAGCACCACGTCGACGAGATGCTCCAGCAGGCGCGGCCCGGCGACCGTCCCCTCCTTGGTGACATGCCCGACCAGCACGGTCGCCAGCCCGAGCGCCTTCGCGGTCCTGATCAACGCAGCCGCGACCTCGCGGACCTGCGTCACGCCCCCGGCCACACCGTCCACACCGGCGGCCGCGATCGTCTGCACCGAGTCGACGACGAGCAGCGTCGGCTGGACCTCCTCGACATGGCTCAACACCGCGCCAAGGTCGGTCTCCGCGGCGAGCCACAGATCAGGATGCAACGTGCCCGTGCGCCCGGCACGCAGCCGGACCTGGGCCGCCGACTCCTCGCCGGTGACCACGAGCGCCCGATGCCCCGCCTGCGCGCTGCGCGCCGCGACCTCCAGCAGCAACGTCGACTTGCCCACGCCCGGCTCACCGGCCAGCAGGATCACCGCGCCCGGCACGACCCCGCCGCCGAGCACCCGGTCGAGCTCGTCCACACCCGTCGCCCGCCGAGCCGCCGGCGTCGGATCGACCTCCGTCACAGGCTGAGCCGGAACCGTCACCGTCGACGGCGCGGTGGCGCCGGACCCGGGAACCGCCGCCCGCCGCGGCGCCGCCTGCTGCGCCTGCAACGTCCCCCACGCCTGACAACGCGGACAACGACCCGCCCACCTGATCGACTCGGTGCCGCACTCGGCACACCGAAACCCACCATCGGCCCGGGATCGGTTCCCCTTGCCGCCAGCCGAGCCACTCCCGCTGGACCGCGCTACCGCCATGGCCCGAACGGTAGCCAGCAGGTACGACAGTGTTGATGGTTCGCGCCGTGCGGGCACGGCGCTGAACGTCACGAAACCCAGGGGCGAGGCCGTCGAGGCAGGTGTTGTGGGGCGTTGAGACCGTCGGTCCGCCCCATAAGACCTGCCTCGATGACCGGGGCGTCTCCGGAGAGCACCCGTCTCGCGATCGGCGCGGTTAGCGCCTGGCGCCGTCGGAGCGCGGGCTGCGGGGCGGGGCGCTGGTCGGGCTGGTGGGTCAGCCGGCGGCTGCGGTGGCGGTGGTGGCGGCGGTGGCGGTGGTGACCGCGGCTGGGGTGGTCGTGGTGCCGGCCGTGGGGGAGCCGGTCGCGCCGGGCGAGGGGGAGCCGGTCGTCGTCGCCGTCGGGGTGGTCGTAGGGCTCGCGGATGCGGACGGCGTCGCGGTCGGCTCGGCGGAGGCGCCGGGCAGGGGCTCCTCGACCGGCACGTCCAGCGTGACGGAGCCGGCCTTGGCGAACGTGAAGGTGACCTTCGTCGCGGAACCCACCGGCAGGTCCTTCTTCAGACCGGTCAGCGTCGGGGCGGAGCCGTTGGCGATGTAGATCTGACCCCCGGCCGGCGGAAGGTTCGCCGGGCTGCCCGGACCGCCGCCGCTCGCGTCCGGCGAGGAGACGCTGACCAGCTGGTCGGCCTCGCTGCCGCCGTTGAACAGGGCGGAGATGACCTGGGCGTCGCCGCCGGACCTGACCGGGCCCGCGACGTAGACGTTGCGCAGGTCGATCGTCCCGACGGCACCGTTGGCCGTGTTCGTCGTCGTGCGCGCCCGGTTCGTCATCGAGTCCGTGCCGCTGGCGCAGGCCGCCAGCGCCGGCGCGCACAGCAGCGCGGCCACGGCCAGCGCCGCTGCGCCGCGGCGCAGCGGGCGGCCGGGAGCGGGGACCGCGGCGCGCGGAGTGGGCTGGGCGGGCGAGACGGCGGGACGGCGCGAGATGGCTGCGCTGCGCGCCCCCGGACGGCGGCTCACGGCTCGGTGACTCCTGTCGTGCGGGCGCGGCGCCCCGGCGAGGGGCGCCCGCGCTGGTCCAGTAGCGCAGCCGGACGTCGGTACGGGCCGTGAGGTCGGCCACGAGGGGGCGCCTTGAGCTGCTCGGCGCTAAGACTAGCCACCTGCTATGCGCAGGTGCCGCGCACGGGCGGCGAGCGTCGGCGCGGTGTGACCCCTACCTCCCCGATCGCACCCGCCGACCGCACGGCGGCGAATCGCGGCCGGGCTCTCGCGGAGGGTCACGAGGCGGAGCCCGCGCGCATGCCAAGGCTGAACGGGCGACGGCCCGGACGGGCATACCCCGACCGGCACCGGCACCGGCACCGACCAGCACGGCACGGCTCTGAACATCCCCGCATGGCCCGGACCGGCACCGGCATGGATCGCCGGCACGGCACGGCACCCGGCACGGCACCCGGCACGGCACGGCACCCAGCACCGCCTGGCACTGGCCCTGGCCGAACCGGCCACCCACCGACCCGGCACTGGTCGAACCTGCACTGGTCGAACCCGCGCTGGTCGGACCGGCCACCGGCTGGAAACTCTCGATTGCCAACTTCCCCGCTACGCGGCGCCACCACTTTGTCGGGCCTCGGGTAGGTGCGGCGGTCGCCGAGCGCGGCGACGGAAATTGCGGCCCCGAAGTCTTCGGCGCCGTTCGCAGGCTGGCGAACTACGCGCGCCCGCGCGTTGCGCGCCGACACGCGAACCGCGCGGCGTCGTTACGGCGCGGTTCGGCCGTCCGGCACGTGGCGACGGGGCGTGTTCATCGGCCGCCCGCCTGCCCGCGGTTCGACGGCCTGCGCACAGGCGTCGGCTGGAGAGTGTGGCGAGCGTTTCAGCAGGTCGGGCGCCAGGCCGGACAGTTCGGGCAGACCCGCGGGACGAGTTGGCCGCTATGGGACGGGCCGGCGCCGGGCGGTGTTCGTGGTAGGCGGAGCGTGGTCAGACCACTCCGCTGAGCCGACCAGAGCACACCCCTGAGCCGCACCCGACCCAGCATGCGTCTGACCTGCAGCGATGCGTGCGTGTTACTCTGGTAGAGGCGGAAGGGGCACGTGACACATGGCTTTCCAAGTCGGCGAGACCGTCGTTTACCCGCATCACGGGGCTGCTCTCATCGATGCGATTGAAACGCGCGTCATCAAAGGTGAAGAGAAACTCTATCTCGTGCTCAAGGTGGCTCAGGGTGACCTGACCGTGCGCGTGCCAGCCGACAACGTCGGCATGGTCGGCGTACGCGATGTAGTCGGCCAGGACGGCCTGGAGCGCGTGTTCGAGGTGCTGCGCGCACCGCACACCGAGGAGCCGACCAACTGGTCGCGCCGGTACAAGGCCAACCTCGAGAAGCTGGCCTCGGGCGACGTGAACAAGGTCGCCGAGGTCGTTCGCGACCTGTGGCGTCGCGACCGGGAGCGTGGTCTCTCGGCCGGCGAAAAGCGGATGCTCAGCAAGGCGCGGCAGATCCTCGTCAGTGAGCTCGCCCTCGCCGAGGGCACGAACGAGGACAAGGCTGAGGCGATGCTCGACGAGGTCCTCGCCGGCTGATCACGCCCTCTCCAGCGCGCTGACCTACGGGTCAGATCAAGCGGGCCGTCTCGTCTGCTGACAAGCACTCGAGGCGGCCCGCTTCGCATGCCCGGAATCCGGCCGGCAGGTCCGGCCGTACGCTCCCGGCCCCGCGGGCGTGACGACCACCCGCTCCAGCGCGCGGCGCACGCGGCTACGCCATCCCGGCAGGTGACATTGGGGCTCCGGACCATCGGCGGCACCGATTTCACCTGCCTCGACGCAGATCTGCCGCGATGCCGACCTGCCCGGCGCAGACCTGCCTCGACCTTCCAGATCGCGGCGTCGCTCGGCCGCGGAGTCGCTCGGCTGCGGAGTCGCTCGGCCGCGGCGTCGTTCGTGTTAGTGGGACGTCGAGTCATCACCTATGGGGCCGGATTCGGACGCGACGGGCCCATAGGTTATGACCGCGGCCCGGACAACGCCGCGGGCGCGGACAACGCGGACAGCGCAGCAGCCCGGACAACGCAGCAGCCCGGACAGCGCAGCGGCCCGGGCCCAGTTGGACAGGCTTCGGCGGCCGGCTGGCACGATGGCGGTGATGAGCAGCAACGACGCCGAGAGCGTGGTGAACGCCGAACCCACTGCCGACGCCGAACAGACTGCGGACGCCGGACCGGCCGCGGACGCCGGACCGGCCGCGGCCGGCTGGATCGGCGACGACGCCGACGATGACCGAGCCCTCGCGACCGAGGTGCTCGCCTGGTACGGGTTGGTGGCGCGGGACCTGCCGTGGCGGCGACCCGAGGCGAGCCCCTGGGGTGTGCTCGTCAGCGAGGTGATGCTTCAGCAGACGCCGGTGAACCGGGTGCTGCCCGTCTGGGAGGCGTGGCTGACCCGCTGGCCCAACGCGGCGGCGCTCGCGGCGCAGCCGGCCGGCGAGGCGGTGCGGATGTGGGGCCGGCTCGGCTACCCGCGCCGCGCGCTGCGGCTGCACCAGGCGGCGCTCGCGATCGTCGAGCGGCACGGCGGCACCGTCCCGGACCAGCTCGACGACCTGCTCGCACTGCCCGGCATCGGCACCTACACGGCCCGGGCGGTCGCCGCGTTCGCCTTCCGGCAGCGGCACGCCGTCGTCGACGTCAACGTCCGCCGACTCGTCGCCCGCGCGGTCGAGGGTCTGGCGGACGGGCCTGCGACAGTCGGCCGACGTGATCTCGCCACGGTCGAGCGGCTGCTGCCGGCCGACCCGGAGACCGCCGCGCGGGCCAGCGTCGCGTTCATGGAGCTCGGCGCGCTGGTCTGCGTCGCCCGGGCACCGCGTTGCGCCGGCTGCCCGGTCCGGGAGCGGTGCGCGTGGCTGCTGGCCGGCAGCCCGCCGGCGGCCGGCCCGGCGCGCCGCCCGCAGGGCTACGCGGGCACCGACCGCCAGGTCCGCGGCCGGCTGCTCGCCGTGCTGCGCGACGCGGACGGTCCGGTCGACGCGGCCCTGCTCGACGCCGTGTGGGACGAGCCGGTGCAGCGCGCCAGGGCCCTGCGCGGCCTCGTCGACGACGGCCTCGCCGTCGCCGTCGACCCGGGCCGGTACGCGCTGCCCGGCGGGGTCACGGCGGGCTCACCGGCCTGACCCGCGCGGCCCGATCAGGGCGTGCAGGGCGTGGGCCGGCACGGGATGCTCGGCGACCAGCCCGGCAACCGCGGCGACCCGCGGATCGTCGATGGCGGCGGTCCGACACGTCGAGACGGACGATCCAGGCAGCCGCACAGATCAGTCACGGCAGCCGCACAGATCGGTCAGGGCAGGCAGATCGTCACGGCAGGGAGATCGATCAGGGCAGGCGGTACCGGTAGCCGACGCCGCGGACGCTCTCGATCGACCACGGCGTGTCCGCCGTGTCGCCGAGCCGGCGGCGTAGCCGGCGGACGTGCACGGCCAGCGTGTTCGAGTCCATCTGGGGGGTTCCCCAGACCAGTTCCAGCAGGCTCTCGCGGGGCACGACCCGGCCGGCGCGCTCCAGCAGCACCCGCAGCAGGCGGAACTCCCGCGGCGGGACGGCGACGGGCACGCCGTCGACCCGCACCTGGTGCGCGCCGATGTCGAGCGTCACCGCGCCGACCCGCAGCACCTCCGGGTCGTGGGGGACGACCAGACCGGGCCCGGTGGGCGCGCCGAGGCCGGCCAGGCCCACCGGGCCCGTGGCCAGGGCCGCGCCACCGGCCGGCGAGCGGTCGACGGTGATCGGGGGGCCCGGCGCGACGAGGGGCTCCCCGATGGGAAGGCCGGCGAGCGCCAGCACCTCGCTGACCAGGTAGGGCTTGGCGACGCAGGCGCTGGCACCCGCCTCCAGGCCGGCGGCGGCCTGTGCGCGGTCCTCCGGGCCCAGGCCGAGCAGGATCGTCATCTCGCCGCGACCGCGCATGGCCCGCAGCGCGCGGACGACGAGGACCCCGTCGAGCACCGGCAGCGCGGCGCTGACGAGGACGGTCGACGGGCCGAGCCGGCCGGCCTCGAGCAGGGCGAGCGCCCCGTCCCGGACGACCCGCGCGTCGGCGCCGCGGGCGCCGAACGCGGCGACCAGCTCGTCGTCCACCTCCGCGTCGGCGATCAGCACCACCGCGGTGCCCCGACCGGCCGCGACCGGCTGGCCGGGCGGCTGGGACGCCCTGGCCGCGCCGCCGGCACCGGCCGGTGCCGGCCAGGTCGGTGGGGGCGGAGCCGCCGCCGCGGCGGCGGCGAGTGCCCCCGCCACGACGGGGGCACTCGCCGCCGAGACCGCCAGACGAGGAACGTCGGCCGGCTCCGGCGCGGCGGGGACGGTCAGCCGAACCGCCCGGAGATGTAGTCCTCGGTCCGCTTCTCGGTCGGGTTAGTGAAGATCTTGTTGGTCTTGTCGTACTCGATCAGCCTGCCGGGCTGGCCGGTCGCCTCGAGCGAGAAGAACGCGGTCGCGCTGCTCACCCGGGAGGCCTGCTGCATGTTGTGGGTGACGATCACGATCGTGTAGCTGCTCTTCAGCTTCGCGATGAGGTCCTCGATCGCCAGCGTCGAGATCGGGTCGAGCGCGGAGCAGGGCTCGTCCATGAGCAGCACCTGCGGCTCGACCGCGATCGCGCGGGCGATGCACAGCCGCTGCTGCTGGCCGCCGGAAAGACCGGCGCCCGGCCGCCCGAGGCGGTCCTTCACCTCTTCCCAGAGGTTGGCGCCCTTCAGCGACTCCTCGTCCCGGTCGTCGAGCAGCGACTTCTTGCGCACGCCGTTGAGCTTCAGCCCGGCGACGACGTTCTCGTAGATGGACATCGTCGGGAACGGGTTGGGCCGCTGGAAGACCATGCCGACCTGGCGGCGCACGTTCACCGGGTCGACGCCCGGCCCGTACAGGTCCTCGCCGTCGAGCAGCACCTTGCCCTGGACAGTCGCGTTCGGGATGACCTCGTGCATCCGGTTCAGCGTGCGCAGGACGGTGGACTTGCCGCAGCCGGACGGGCCGATGAAGGCGGTGACTTCCTTCGGCTCGATGGCGAGGTTCACGTCCGCCACGGCCTTGAACTTGCCGTAGAAGACGTTCAGCCCCTGGATGTCGATTCGGGTGGCCATTGCTACCTCTGCTACCTGAGCCGTCGAGGCTCGGTCGACGCGAACTGGGTCCCTCCCAGACCGGCGTTGCCGATCGGGAACTGATGATTCGGCGGTGTGTGGAGACGTGGCTCATCGAGCCAGGCACCTGGTCAGACCCTGGTCCGGCGCGCGATGAAGCGCGCGATCAGGTTCAGCAGCATGACGAGAATGATCAGGGTGAGCGCGGCGGCCCAGGCCCGGTCGACCGCCCAGCTCTGCGGCTTCTGGGCCTCCGTGAAGATGTACAACGGCAGGGCCGACTGATGACCGGAGAACGGGTTGTTGTTGATGGAGTCGTTCCCGAAGATCGTAAGCAGCAGCGGCGCCGTCTCACCAGCCACTCGGGCGATGGCCAACATGACGCCGGTCACAATGCCCGGCAGCGCCGTCGGGATGACGACCTTGAGGATCGTGCGCCACCGCTCGACGCCGAGTGCATAGCTGGCCTCCCGCAACTCGTTCGGGACCAGCTTGAGCATTTCCTCGGTGGATCGCACCACGGTCGGGATCATCAGGATGATCAGGGCCAGCGCGCCGGCGAAGCCGGTCTGCGGGGCGCCCAGGACGATCAGGTAGAAGGCGTAGATGAACAGACCGGCGATGATCGATGGAAGACCGGTCAGCACGTCGACGAAGAAGCTGATCGTCCGGCTGATCCGGCCGCGGCCATACTCGACCAGGTAGATCGCCACCATCGCGCTGAACGGCACCGCTATCAGGGTGGCGATCGCGATCTGCTCCAGCGTGCCGACGATCGCGGAGTAGGCGCCGCCGTTGTGGTCGCGGGCGCCGATGCCTCGCATCGAGTGGGTGAAGAAGTCGCCGTCGAAACGGGCCGCACCCTTGCTGATCACGGTGACCAGCACGGCGACGAGCGGGATGATCGCGAGCAGGAACGCGCCGATGAGCAGCGTCGTCGCGAACCGGTCCCTGGCGCGCCGGCCGCCCTCGACGACGGCCGAGGCGATCGTCTGGCCGGTCGCGTAGAGCAGGATCGCGAGCAGGACGATCTGGATCTCGCTGTCCATCGGCGTGGCGAAGTACAGGAGCAGCGAGATGCCGACGGCCACGACCGCGATGACGGGCAGCACGAACGCGGGCAGCTGGTTGCCGCGCAGGTGCAGGTTGTCGGCCGAGGCGGCGCCCTCGGGCGCCGTGGTCAGGGTGGTCATGACGCGGCCCCCGAGAACTCGGCCCGGCGGGCGATGATGGCGCGCGCGGCCATGTTGACCAGCATGGTGACGACGAACAGCACGAGACCGGACGCGATCAGGGCGCCGCGGCCGGTGTTGTTGGAGTCACCGAAGCCGTTGGCGATGTTCGCCGCGATCGTGTTTCCGGCCGGCTCGAGGAAGTGCAGCGAGATGCCGAACGACGCGGGCAGCACGAGCGCGACCGCGATGGTCTCGCCCATCGCCCGGCCGAGGCCCAGCATCGCCGCGCTGATCACGCCGGGCTTGCCGTAGGGCAGCACCGCAGTGCGGATCATCTCCCAGCGGGTCGCCCCGAGCGCGAACGCCGCCTCCTTGTGCGCGATCGGCACCTGCTTGAAGACCTCGCGGGAGATCGCCGCGACGATCGGCAGGACCATGATCGCGAGGACGAGGCCGGCGACGAAGAGCGACCGGCCGACCGAGCCGCTGGGGGTGCTGAAGATGCCGACGTCATCCGGCGCGTCGAAGATGCCAGCGACGATCGAGACGGCTAGGCCGACCGCCAGTCCTAGGGTGATGGGAGTGCCCAGGGAGGTGCCGCCCGTGGGCGCGGCACGGCGGATCAGGCCGACGGCCACGCCGAGGATCGCGCCGCCGAGCGGAGCCCAGGGGAACCAGAGAAGGTACTGGCTCATCCAGGTCTGGGTGCCGGTCATGTGCGGCGCCAGGATGGTCAGACCCCAGAGGCCGTAGATGACGCTGGGCACGGCCGCGAGCAGGTCGACGACGTAACCGAGCGCGTCACCGACGCGGCGCGGCGCGTAGTTCGTGATGAACAGCGCGATGCCGACGGCCACCGGCACCGCGATGATCATCGCGATGGCGGCCGTGATGACCGTGCCGAACAGCAGCGCGGCGATGCCGAACCGCGGGTTTCCGGTCTCGTTCGGGAACCAGGCCTTGCTGGTGAAGAAGTTCGCCTTGTTGTCACCTAGCGCCCCCGCCGCCTTGAGCACGAGGAACAGCGCGATCGCGGCGATGAGCGCCAGCAGCAGGAAACCGCAGAGGCGAGTGATGTTCTTGAACGCGATGTCGGCGAGGCTGACCTTCGCGCCCGCGCTGCCGCTGGGTGTGGGAGGGGACTCGTCGTCGCCAGTCCCCCGTGGCTCGGACGGCGCCGGGCCGGCCGTCTGGGCGGCCGGTTCTATGGTCATCGTCCCCTCCTGATCTTCTTTTCCGAGACAAAAGTGGCGAGCCGCGGCCGGGTCTCGCACCCGGCCGCGGCCGCTCAGCACCTACGGGCGGGCCGCGTGGGCCCAGCGCTCCCGCCGGATGCCCGCGTCACCGACCGACCACCGTCGTGGTCACCGGGCGAGCACGGACATCCGGACCGAAGGTCATTCCCGGCCTCGGCGGCCGGCCACACGATCATGGAGAAGCCTCGCGTGGCCGGCGGCCAGCAGAGGGGACCGAGGTCAGCCGAGGGAACCGACGACCGTGGTGACCTTGCTGGCCACCGAGCTCGGCAGCGGCGCGTAGCCCAGGTCGGAGATCGACGCCTGGCCAGCCTCGGACGAGGTGTAGGTCAGGAAGGACTTCACCAGCGCGCCCTTGGCGGCATCGAGGCCCTTGGTGCAGACGATCTCGTAGGAGACCAGGTAGGCCGGGTAGGCACCCGGAACCGCGGTCTTGTAGTCGAAGGTCAGGACCAGGTCGCTGCCGGCGGCCGCGGTGGCGGTGGAGACGCCCTTCGAGGCGCCGTCCGTGCTCACCTTGACGAACTCACCGGCGGCGTTCTTCAGCTGGGCGGTGGAGAGGCCCGAGTTCTCGGCGTACGACAGCTCGACGTAGCCGATGGCGCCCGGGGTCGACTTCACCGTGGAGGCGATGCCGTCGCTGCCCTTCGAGCCCTGGCCGCCCGTGGCCTTCCAGTCCGAGCCGTTGCCGAAGGTCCAGTCCGAACCACCGGCGCCAGCCAGGAACTTGGTGAAGTTGTCGGTGGTGCCGGAGCTGTCCGAGCGGTGCACCGAGGCGATCGTGGTGTCCGGCAGGGACGCGCTGCCGTTGTCGGCCTTGATCGCCGGGTCGTTCCACTTGGTGATGGCACCCGAGAAGATCTTGGCGACGGTGCCCGGCGACAGCTTGAGGTCGCTGACGCCCGAGATGTTGTAGACGACGGCGATCGGGCCGACGACCATCGGAATGTCGACGACCTCGCCACCGGTGCAACGGGCCGCGGCGGCGGTCTTCTGGGCGTCCTTGATCGCCGAGTCGGAGCCGGCGAAGTCGACCTGCTTGTCGATGAACGCCTGGCGACCGGTGCCGGAGCTGGACGACGCGTAGGCGACGGTCGTGCCGCTGCAGGCGTCCTGGTACGCCTTGATCCACTCATCCATGGCGTTCTTCTGCGCGGAGGAACCCCCACCGCTGATGCTGCCGGTGGCACAGTTGATCGCCGACGCGCCCCCCGCGGACGCCGAGCCGCTGGCCGGAGTGCTCGGCTCGTCGCTGTTGTCATCCGAACCACACGCCGCGACGCTCAGGCTGAGCAGTGCCGCAACGGCGATGCCGGCGGCGGCGGACTGACGCTTGCCTACCTTCACGAGTAGCCCTTCTCTGTGGCGCCCGAAGGCGCCTGCCCCCAGCGGTCCCGTCCGGACCACCGGTGGAACATCGAAGCGACCCACGGTGAACCGGGAATGAACAAACCCGAACACAAACCGGACACACGCTGGAACAGCTACCGGTTTGGGTTGATCTCGAGCAAGCCGGCCAGCGGAACTGATCGTTCGCTACGAACCGTGACGACAATAAAGCGATTCGTACGCAGACGGACTACCGGATGACCACGTTCCCGCCGCGACGACCGCAGCCGGACTATCGATGCGCACCTTCTGTTCACTCGCCGACGAGGGTGACGGCCACCACCATCCGGCAATCGGACGCGGCACGGACCACCCGACGGCCGGCCGGGCGGGCGACTACGGAATGAAGCCGACCAGCGGCCCAGCGCTGCTGCACGCCCCATCTGTCCAGAGATCAGCCGTCACCGCACACAGATGCTCGTCCGATTGCTGTTGAGCAAATACGTGGTTGCTGACAGCATTCGTCCTGTAGCCATGGGTCATGGACCCTCGTCGCCGCACCGGCGTCGGAGCCGGGCCACGCCGGGCCACGCCCGGCCGGTCCGGCAAGCGGCGGCCGGCACGCGGCGACGGGACGGTCGTCGCGGCGGCCGGCGCGCGGCAGGCCGCGGGGGCGTCAGCAGGCAGAAGGAGGAGCTCATGGAAGACACCGCCATCGGCGTCGGTGCGGCAGGCGCGGAATCAGGCGTGCCCGTCGGCACCGACAGGAGCACGGGGGGCGGCGCGCAGGACATCAGCGTGCCCGTGGACCTAGCGGCCGAGCCGGGCCATCTCGCCGAGCTGCCCCGTTCGCTCGCGGAGGTGACCAGCAGCCGCGGCGAGAACGTAGTCGAGCACCGCCTGCAGCTCTCCCCCGGCGCGACCGCCGCCGAGGTCACCGCGGCGATGATCCTGATGCCGCCCGCCGCCTCGCTGGCCGGCCCCCGGGCCGGTGCGCCGACCGTGCTCGTCTTCCACGAGTCCACCCGGGGGCCCGCCGCCGTGGCGGGCTGACGAGGCCCGGCCGGGCCGGCTGACGAGGCCAGCCGTCGATTCGGCTACCCAGGGCAATATCGTGGAGGCGTGGCTGTTCTGACCCCTCGTTCCGAGGACTTCCCCCGCTGGTACCAGGACGTGATCGCCAAGGCCGAGCTGGCCGACAACGGCCCGGTCCGGGGGTCGATGGTGATCCGGCCTTATGGCTATGCGATCTGGGAACGGATGCAGGCGGACGTCGACGCCCGGATCAAGGCCGCCGGCGCCGTGAACGCCTACTTCCCGTTGTTCATCCCGGAGAGCTACCTGCGGCGCGAGGCCGAGCACGTCGAGGGGTTCAGCCCCGAGCTCGCCGTCGTCACCCATGGCGGCGGCAAGGAGCTGGAGGAGCCCATCGTCGTCCGCCCGACCAGCGAGACGGTCATCGGCGAGTACATGGCGAAGTGGGTCCAGAGCTACCGTGACCTGCCGCTGCTGCTGAACCAGTGGGCGAACGTCGTCCGCTGGGAGCTGCGTCCGCGGCTCTTCCTGCGCACCAGCGAGTTCCTCTGGCAGGAGGGCCACACGGCGCACGCCGACCAGGCCGACGCCGCCGCCTACGCCCGCCGGATCGCGCTGGAGGTCTACCGGGACTTCATGGAGTCGACGCTCGCGCTACCGGTCTTCGTCGGGCGCAAGACTCGCAAGGAGCGGTTCGCCGGCGCGATCAACACCCTCGCCTGCGAGGCCATGATGGGCGACGGCAAGGCGCTGCAGATGGCCACCAGTCACGAGCTTGGCCAGAACTTCGCGAAGGCCTTCGACATCAACTATCTCGGCGCCGACGGCGCGCGGCACCTGGCCTGGACGACCTCGTGGGGCTCGTCCACCCGGATGGTCGGCGGCCTGATCATGGCGCACGGCGACGACGCAGGGCTGCGCGTCCCGCCACGGCTCGCCGCGACCCAGGTGGTCGTGCTGCCGGTCCGCGACGACGAGACCGTCGTCGCCGCCGCCAGCCAGATCACCGACGCGCTGCGGGCGGCCGGGGTGCGGGTCAGGCAGGACGCCCGGCCGGGGCTGTCCTTCGGCCGGCGGATCACCGACTGGGAGCTCAAGGGCGTGCCGGTCCGGGTCGAGGTGGGCCCGCGCGACCTGGCCGTCGGCAACGTCACGCTGGCGCGCCGCGACACCGGCGAGAAGGTCACCGTGCCGCTGGCGGAGGCGGCCGCCCGGGTGCCGGCGCTGCTCGACGACGTCCAGGCCACCCTCTACCGGCAGGCGCTGGAGCTGCGGAACGCACGCACCGCGGACGTCGGCTCGCTGGCGGAGGCGGTCGAGGCGTCGGCGACCGGCTTCGCCCGGCTGCCCTGGCGGCTGGTCGGCGACGCGGGCGAGGAGCGCCTGGCGGAGGAGTCGCTCACGGTCCGTTGCATCCAGAACCCGGACGGCACGCTGCCGGCGAGCACGGACGACACCGACGACCTCGTCTGCCTGGTCGCCCGCGCCTACTGAGCACCCGGCCGCGACAAAATACCGACAAAAGGGCCGCGCGCGTCCTCGGCGACCCCCAGCATGCGACCCGACAGGAAGCCTGCCGGAGGGGAATCACATGAGGATGCGCGCGGCCGTTGCGCTGCCGTTCGCCGCCGCGGCGGCGATCGCCATCACGACGACGGGATGTTCACAGAAGACCCGGGAAACCGGGCGGGACGCCCCGGTCTCCAGCCACGACGACAAGCCGGCCCGGATCATCAACATGCCCGACGGCTTCAACAACGTGTCCGCGAAGTGCGACGGGCCGAACATGGTCTACGTCGTCTACCACTCGGACGCTTCCTACGGATCCGTCGACGTCGTGCCGAACGATCCGCGCTGCTCCGCGAACGCCGGCTAGGCGGGCAGGGACCGGCGGGTAGCGGCTACCCGGCGGGCAGGTAGGCGTTGGTCATGACGTCCGCGGCCTTCACCGGCTTCTCGATGAGGCCGCCCGCGGACATCCAGTCGGCGAACGACTGCCAGGCCGCCGGGTCCTGACGGCCGAAGCCGCCGGGATTGCGCAGCAGCGGCACGGTCGCGTCGACCATCTTCGGCAGCACGTCCGGGTCGTAGCCGTCGGCCACCGTGGCGATCGTCTTCGCCGCCCCGGCCGGGTCGTCGACGACGGCGGCGTTGCCGCGGGCGAGTGCGCCGAGGAAGTCCCGCACCAGCTTCTGGTATGCGGGATCGCTGCGCAGCCGGCTGGCCTGGGCGATGACGACGAGTTCGGCGTAGTCCGGCACGCCGACGGCGGTCACCGGGATGACCGTCGGGTCGAGGCCCTCGGCCGCCAGCTGGACGGCCTCGACGTTGCGGAAGCCGCCGAGGGTCGCGTCGACGTTGCCGGTCACCATCGCGGCGAGCAGGTCCTGGCCGACATCGATCTTGGTGACGGAGCTGTCGTCGATGTGGTTGCTGGCAAGGATCGTCTTCAGGAACGCGTCCTGGGTGGCGAGGCCCGCGGTGGCGACCTTCGCGCCGGCAAGGTCAGAGATGGCGTGCACCCGGGATGTGCCCGTCGCCATGACGGAGGTGAGGGCGGTGGGCACCAGGGCGCCGACGGCGATGACGTCCAGGCCCTGCGCGCCGGCGATCACGGTCTCCGGCTCGTAGGAGATCCCCAGGTCGATCTTGCCGGTACTCACCAGCTTCGTCGGGTCCGAGGGGTCCGAAGGCGGCTGCAGGGTCACGTCGAGCCCGGTCGCCTTGAAATAGCCGGCATCGCGGGCCGTGTAGAGCGCGACATGGTCCGGGTTGGGGTCCCAGTCCAGCAGGACGGTGGTCTTCCGGATCTGCCCGGCGGATCCAGCGTCCGCGTCGTGGTCGCCGCCTCCGCAGGCCGACAGGAGCAGTACTCCCGCCATCAGCGCGGCGCTGGCACCGAGACCGGCACCCGACCTCGATCGGTGAGCTCTCATGGGTGGGTGCGCTTCCCTTCGTGGGCCCAGCCGACCAACGCCCGCTCCAGGACGGTGACCAGAACGAACAAGGCGACGGACATTGCGGACAGCAGGAAGATCGCGGCGAACACCAGGGCACTCTGCAGCTGCGGCACGGCCTGGCGCATCACGTGCCCCAGCCCGTCCGACGAGCCCGAGTACTCGCCGAACACCGCCGCCGTCGACGCGTAGGCCGCGGACAGCCGCAGCCCGGTGAACAGCGACGGCAGCGCGGCCGGCAGCTCGACCCGCCAGAAGATGGACCACCGGGTGCCGTAGAGCGTGCGCATCATCCGCCGCAGGTCGTCGTCGACGGTGGCCAGACCGTCCAGCGTCGCCACGACGATCGGAAAGAAGCACAACAGGGCGACCAGGATGAGCTTCGGCGTCAGCGAGTAGCCGAAGATGATCGCCAGCACCGGTGCGACCACGACGACGGGCACCGTCTGCGAGCCGATGAGCCACGGATACAGCGCCGCCCGGGCCGTCCGCGAGAAATGCAGCCCGCAGGCGATCAACAGCCCGGCACCGACCGCGACGGCGAATCCCGCGACGACCTCGGTCAGCGTCACCCTGGTGGCACTCGCGAGCGTCGAGTCCCAGCGATCCACCAGCGCGCGCGCCACCGCGCTCGGCGCCGGCAGGATGTAGTCCTCGACGCCGCCCACGGCCGTCGCCAGCTCCCACCCGGCGAGGATCACGGCGAGCACCACCGCGGGCGGAAGCCACCGGCGAAGGCCCCGGAGGTCTCGACCCCGGACGTCGGGGCCGCGGACGTCGGGGCCGCGACCGGACGGCGGCGTCACGAGCGTCCCGGGTCCGCTGGCGCCGGCGACGGTGGCTCCAACGCGGCGAGCACCGTGGCGCGCAGCCGGACGAACGCGTCCGTCGCGATCAGGTCGCGGCGCGAGCCGGCCGCCGGCAGATCGACGGGCACCCGGGCGGTCACCCGGCCGGGACGGGCCGCGAGCACGACGACCTCGTGGCCGAGCAGCAGCGCCTCCTCGACGTCGTGCGTCACCAGCACGACCGTACGCGGCTCGGCGTCCAGCGCGGCGCGCAGCCAGTCCTGTGCCTCCGCCCGGGTGATCGCATCCAGCGCGCCGAACGGCTCGTCCAGCAGGAGGACATCCTTGCCCGCGACGAACGTACGCAGAAATGCGACCCGCTGACGCATGCCGCCGGACAGCTGACGCGGCTGGTGATCCTCGAACCCGGCGAGCCCGAACCGGGCGAACAGCGGCCGGACAGCCGCCCGCGCCTCCCGGCGAGACACCCCCCGGTTCTCCAGCGACACGGCCGCGTTGGCGAGCGCCGAGCGCCAGGGCAACAGCAGGTCACGCTGCGGCATCAGCGCGCACCGGGCAAGCCGCCCGGCCGGACCGGTGGCGCCGAGCACGTCGACGACGCCCTCGTCGGGCTCGTCCAGCCCGCTGATCATCCCCAGCAGCGTCGACTTCCCGCAGCCGCTCGGCCCGACGACCGCGAGCCGCCGCCCCCGCCCGACGGCCAGATCGACGCGCTCTACCGCGACGACGTCGCCGTACCGGCGGGTGACCCCGACCAGCCGGATCCCGCCCGCATCGCGCCGCTCGACGCCATCTTCCGCGGGCGGATCGCGCGGATCGGGCTCGGCGTATCCGGCGGCCTCGACGGGAGCCGGCGGCAGGGGTGACACGCGCGGAACCGGTGTACCGCGCGAGCGCCATGCCACGGTGGCCGATACAACCCACCAGCGACATTCCAGGTCAAGCCGACGGGTGCGACGTCACGTCCGCCGAGCGGCCGTCGCCGGCCCGGCGCCGGGGCTCGCGACAGGTCTGGTCGCGATGAGAACGGTCGCCTCGTGGTCCTCGGAGTGCTCCAGCCGTTCCACCAGGCCGTGGTTCTCGGCGATGGCCGCCAGCGCGGGCGCCTGGCGGACGCTGGTCTCGATGAGCAGGTGACCGCCGGGCGCGAGCCAGGCACCCGCGCCGGCGATGACGCGCCGCAGGACGTCGAGTCCGTCCGCGCCGCCGTCCAGCGCGACGAGCGGCTCGTACTCCCGCGCCTCCGGCGGCATCAGCGCGATCTCCTCGGTAGGCACGTAGGGCGCGTTGGCGATCAGGACGTCGACGCGTCCCCGCAACTCCCCGGGCAGCGCCGCAAAAAGGTCACCTTCATGGACCTGACCGCCGACGGGCTCGATGTTGTGCCGCGCGCAGCGCACCGCCGCCGCGTCGACGTCGGCGGCATGCAGCACGACCGGTGGCACCGCGGGCGGCCGCGCCGGCGGTACGCCGCCCCCGGCGACCACGCCGCCCGGCGCGCCGAGGCGGGCGGCCACGACGGCGCCGAGCGCCCCCGAGCCGCAGCAGAGGTCGACGACGACCGGGGGCGCGCCCCGACCGGCCGCCGCCGACGCGGCGAGTCCGGTCGCGAGCTCCACGAGGAACTCGGTGCGGTGCCGCGGGACGAAGACACCGTCCGCGACGACGATCCGCCGGCCGCAGAACTCGGCCCACCCGACGACGTGCTCGAGCGGAACGCCGGCGACGCGCCGGGCGACCAGCGCGGCGAGCTCGCCCGGGTCGGCCGCCGACGCGGCGAGCACCGCCGCCTCCTTCTCCGCGAAGACGCAGCCGGCCGCGCGCAGCTCCGCCACGATCCCAGCCGTCATGGGAGGCCGCACCTTCCTGAGCCGTCGCCGCTGAGCACCGGACACTATCCCCGCCGCGCGGGGCGCTCGCCGGGCGCGCCTCCAGCCGCGGACATCACTCCTGCCGCGTACGCCTCAGGTCGTACTCCTACGCCCGCAGCCGTACCTCGGGGCCCGAAAAGATCGGCCGCACGGGCGTCGGCGGGACGCCCGAAGATCCCTAACGTTCTGCATGTCCCCACCGGCGGTCAACACCAGCGCCGGAACCCGACGACAGACGCGAGGTTCACGATGATCGAGGCGCGCGGGCTGACCAAGCGCTACGGCACCAAGGTCGCCGTCGAAGACCTTTCCTTCACGGTCAGGCCCGGTGCGGTCACCGGATTCCTCGGGCCGAACGGTGCCGGCAAGTCGACGACCATGCGCATGATCCTCGGCCTGGACCGGCCGACCGAGGGCTCGGTGCTCGTCGACGGCCGCCGCTACCGCGACCTGGCGTCGCCGGCGCGGCACGTCGGCGCGCTGCTCGAGTCCAGGGCGATCCACACCGGCCGCTCGGCCCGCGACCATCTGCTCGCCCTCGCGGCCACCCACGGCATCCCGCGGGGCCGGGTCGACGAGGTCATCGAGGTCGTCGGCCTCCAGGACGTGGCCCGCAAGCGGGCGGGCGGCTTCTCGCTCGGCATGGGTCAGCGCCTCGGCATCGCCTCCGCGCTGCTCGGCGACCCCGGCACCCTCGTCCTCGACGAGCCGGTCAACGGCCTCGACCCCGAGGGTGTCCGCTGGATCCGCGACCTGCTGCGCGGCCTCGCCGCCGAGGGACGCACGATCCTGCTCTCCTCGCACCTGATGAGCGAGATGTCGATGACCGCGACCCACCTCATCGTCATCGGCCGCGGCCGGCTCATCCAGGAGACGACGGTCGAGGAGTTCGTCCGCGGCGCGTCGGGCGGCCGGGTGCACGTCCGCTCCCCACAGGCCGCCGAGCTCGCCGAGCTGGCCGCCCGCGAGGGCGCGACGGTCACCTACTCGGCCGCGCTCCCGGGGGGCGCCGGTGCCGACGCCGGCCGCGAGGCCGTGCCCGGCTCGGAGGCCGACGCGATCGAGATCGCCGGCCTGCCGTCCGAACGGATCGGCGAGCTGGCCCGCGCCTACGGCATCGCGCTGTACGAGCTCACGCCACGCCTGGCCTCCCTGGAGGAGGCGTTCATGGACATCACCCGCGACGCGGTCGAGTTCGACGCCGCGACGCCCGCGACCAGCAGGGGAAACCGATGACCGAGATGCACGACCGCCGGCCCAGCGACGCCACGTCCGCCACGTCCGCCCTCGCGACCTCGACCGCGGCGGCCGCCCGGCGACCGGGAACGACGACTCTGGAGCGCGGCGGCCCAGCCCGGTCCGGCCGGCGGTCCGCCGCGGCAAGAGCCGGGGACGCCCCGAACGGCGCCGTCGCCGGCGACCTGACCCAGACGCGGATCATGCGGTCCGAATGGATAAAGCTGCGCTCGCTGCGATCCACCCAGTGGACGATGGGGCTGGCCGTCCTGCTGCTCATCGGGCTAGCGGTCCCGCTGTGCATCTCCGCCTCCGGGAACTGGACCCCGGCCGAGGTCGCGGCCGGCAAGCAGGACCCGACATACCAGTCCCTCGCGGGCCTCCTGCTCGCCCAGGTGGCGATCGGCGTCCTCGGGGTGCTGACCATGACCGGCGAGTACGCAACCGGCATGATCCGCGCGACGTTCGGTCTGGTGCCGCGCCGGCTGCCGGTGCTGTGGGCAAAGGCGGCCGTCCTCGCCGGCGCGACGTTCGTACTGATGCTCGTGGCGTCGGTGGTCTCGTTCCTCATCGGCCAGGCGATCCTCGGGTCGCACGGCGTCGGCGTCTCCCTCGGCAGCGACGGCGCGGCCCGGGCCATCCTGGGCGCGGCGTTCTACCTGACCGCCATCGCGCTGCTCGGGCTCACCCTCGGCGCCCTGCTCCGGCACACCGCCGGGGCGGTCACCGCTCTGCTCGGCGCCGTGCTCGGCCTCCCGCTGATCTTCTCGATGTTCGGTGAGCGGCTGGAATCGGCGCAGGAATACCTCCCATCGCTGCTGGGCGCTGCCATCTCGTCGACGGCCCCGGTCCGGCTCACCAGCCTGCTCTCCCCCGGCAGGGCGTTCGTGATGCTCTGCCTCTACATCGCGGTCCTCGGCGTGGCCTCGGCCTACGTCATCACCCGGCGCGACGTCTGATCCGCCGCCATCCTCCCGCTCCTCGCACAGAGCCCCCGGAACGCGCGAGGCGACGCACGTCCGGTCGCCGCCGCCCGCCCGGGGGCTCTGTCGAGTCCCTGTCCTGACATCCCCGATCGGCCCGGAGGAGGCACTATGAGGCTCATGGCCACGTCGAGCCGCGGGACGCCCCGGCCCATCCCGGCGGACGTGCCCGACGTGCCCGGGGTGGTGTTCGGCCGGATGCGGTACGGCCGGATCGGCCGGCGGCTGCGTGCCCGCCCGATCCTCGTCGACACCGCGCTCGCCCTGACGGTCTGCCTGTTCGCGCTCGTACCGCTGACGCTGACCACCGGCCCGACGTGGCGCATATTCCTGCTCACCTGCGCCGCCGTGGCGCCGCTCTGCGTGCGGCGCCGGTACCCGATCGGCGCGCTCGTCGTCTGCGCGGCCGTGTCCTACACGCAGATCGTGCTCTGGGTGCCGTCCTTCGGCACGTTCTCGTCGCTGCTGATCGCGTTCTACACCGTCGCGAAATGGTCCCCACGTCGGCCGGCGATCGGCGCCGCGGTGGCCATGACGGTCTGGATCATCTGGTTCAGTGTTCGGCTTCCGCACGTGCGCGACATCGACAAGATCAGCGTCATCCTGGTCCTGCTCCCGGCCGCCGTCGCGGCGGGCGTTCTCGGCGTCAACGCCAACACCCGCCGCGCGTACGTCGCCTCGATCGCCGACCGCGCGGTACGCGCGGAGCGGGAGCGCGACCAGCAGGCCCTGCTCGCGGCGGCCGGCGAACGAGCGCGCATCGCCCGGGAGATGCACGACATCGTGGCGCACAACCTGTCCGTCATGATCGCGCTAGCGGACGGCGCGAGCTACACCCTGCGCGACCTGGTCGAGTCCCATCCGGCTCCGCCGGACCCGACGGCGCCCGCCGCAGCTCGGTCGGACCCAGCCCGGCCGGACCCGGCCGCGTCGGATGCGGCGGGGTCAGATGCGGCCGGGTCGGATGCGGCCAGCCCGGATCGGGCGCACGGCGACGACCGGGCGGAGCGCGCGGCTCGGGCGGTCGAGTCCGTGTCGTCGACGGGGCGCGAGGCGCTCGCCCAGATGCGCAGTCTGCTCGGTGTCTTGCGGGACGACGGTGGCCTTCCCCGGCCGACGGCGACGGCCGCCGACGTGGCGCCTCGTGACCTGGCGTCCCGTGACCTGGCGCCCCGTGACGCGGCGCCTCGTGGCCTGGCGCCTCGTGACGCGGCTCCGGACGCCGGTGGGCTGCCCGCCGATTCGTTGACGGCTCCGCAACCGCGGGTCGCCGACCTGGACCGGCTCGTCAACCAGGTTCGGCACGCCGGGCGCACCGTCGGATTCCTCGTCGCCGGCCAGCCGCGCGAGCTGCCGGCGGACGCCGAGCTCACCGTCTACCGAATCGTCCAGGAAGCGCTGACCAACGTCCTCAAGCACGCGGCACCGCGGTCGCGCGCGCTCGTCCGGCTGGCCTTCGACGCCGCCGGCGTCGAGGTCGAGATCACCGACAGCGTCCCGGACCCGGCGGCCGGCGCCGCGGAGCCGGCGCGCGAGCGGCACTCCCCCGGCCCGTGGGACGTGGCCGGCTCGCCGAATCTCCTGGGCCGCGGCATCCAGGGCATGCGCGAGCGGGCGGCGCTGCACGACGGCCACCTGGTCGCCGGTCCGACCGCCGGGCCGGACGGCGGCGCTGGTGGCGGGGCGGGCGGCGGCTGGCGCGTCCACGCGCGGATCAACGCTCCGGCGGCGCACCGGCCGACCCCCGCCCCGCCAGCGCCCAGGAGCGACGACCGGCGTGTGCCCGGTCACGACGCGGCCGTGCCCACAGGCCGCGACCCGGATGTGCCCGGAGGCGCTGCCCCGCCTGTCCCCGAGCGCGGCCACACGCCCGTCCCCGAGCGCGGCAACGCCGCTGTGCCCGCCGCCGCTTCGGAGTCGTTGGCGCCCTGAGCGCCGCTCTCGGCGCCGACGCGACGCGGAGGCAGGTGAAATTGGGCCGAAAAGCGCGGTCCCGGCCCCAGTTTCGACTGCCTCGATGACGCGAGCATCCTGGTAACCGTTCAATGGGAAGGGTGGCGACGATGCCTGTTCCTGGTCGGGTCCCGGGCGGTCAGCCGCGGGCCTCGCGACCACGGCGCGGCCGCGTGCGGGCCGAAGCCTCCCGGCAGGAGCAGGCGCGATGACGATCCGGGTCCTGCTCGTCGACGATCAGCCGCTGCTGCGGATGGGTTTCCGGATGGTGCTGGAGTCTCAGCCGGACATCACCGTCGTCGGCGAGGCCAGTGACGGTGCGGCCGCGGTGCGGCTCACCGCCGAACACGCACCCGATGTCGTGTTGATGGACGTGCGCATGCCCAGCGTCGACGGCATCGAGGCGACGAAGCGGATCGTGGCCGCGGGCGACGCCTCGCGGGTGCTCATCCTGACGACGTTCGACCTGGACCAGTACGTGCTGGCAGGCCTACGCGCTGGGGCAAGTGGCTTCCTACTCAAGGACGTGCCCCCGGGTGACCTGCTCGCCGCGATCCGCACCGTCGCCGCCGGGGACGCCGTCGTCGCGCCGAACGTCACCCGGCGGCTGCTCGACTCGTTCGCCCACCGCCTCCCGGACCCCGACGCCGGAGCAGATGGAACCTCGGCACTTTCGGCCGCCGCCCGCGCCGCCGGCGCCGACCGCCTCGCCCGCCTCACGGATCGCGAACGCGACGTTCTCGGCGAGGTCGCCGCCGGCCTGTCCAACGCGGAGATCGCCGGTCGGCTCGTCCTGTCCGAGGCCACGGTCAAGACCCACGTCGGCCGCATCCTCGCCAAGCTCGAACTCCGAGACCGCGTCCAGGCCGTCGTCTTCGCCTACGAGACCGGCCTCATCCGCCCGTCGGCCAAACCGCCCCGCCACGACGCCTAAGACAGGACCCGGACGCGGCCTGGCTGAGCGCCTCGCCAGGGCAGTCGCGGCAGCGGGTCCGTTCCAGGACCGAGCCACGAGGGTCGTTCCGACCTCGTAGGCCGCCTCCGATCCGCGGCTCCCCGCCCGGCACCCGGCTGTGTCGGGCCGGGTGGCGGGGAGGCCCGCGCGTCTACGCCGTGAGGTGGGACTTGACCAGGGCTGCAACCTTGGAGCCGTCGGCACGGCCGGCGACGACGGCCTGGACGGCCTTCATCGCCGGGCCGATCGCCTTCGGACCCGCGAACGCGCCGTCGGCCAGCGCCTTCTCGACGATCGCGGTCAGCTCGGCGTCGTCCAGCTGCTTGGGCAGGTAGTCCGCGAGCACGTCCCCCTCCGAGCCCTCGCGGGCGGCCTGCTCGGCCCGGCCGGCGGCGGCGTATGCCTCGGACGCCTCCCGGCGCTTGCGGACCTCCCGGGTGAGGACCTTCTCGACCTCGGCCTCGGAGAGCTCGTGCGCGGCCTTGCCCGAGACCTCCGCCTCCTTCACCGCCGAAAGCGCGAGTCGGAGCGTGGACGTCCGCAGTTCGTCCCGGGCCTTCATCGCCGTGGTCAGGTCGGCGCGCAGCCGCTCCTTGAGGGTGCTCATGGTCATCGCAGCCTAGGTCGTGGGAGTAGTGCGGTCATCTGCATTCTCGCTGCCGCCGGCCCGAACGGGCGCCGGGGCGCCGGGGCGCCGGCAGCCGGTGGCGCGCGCCGAATGCCGCAGGGCGTTCGCCTGCCGGTCGCGGCGGGTAAGACTGGACAAATGCGAGAGGACATGCCGGGAGGGTGGGCCTGGCTGCTCCGGGCCGTCGCCGCGCTGGGGACGGTCGGCGCCGCCACGGTCGGCTACGGGCTCTACGAGAGCGACTCCTACACGCTGACCCGGCGTGAGGTGCCCGTCCTCCCGCCAGGCGCCGCGCCGCTGCGCATCCTGCATCTGTCCGACCTGCATGTGCTGCCGCGGCATTCCGGCAAGATGCAATGGCTCGGCGAGCTGGCCAGGGTGGTGCCCGACCTGGTGGTCCTCACCGGTGACGTGCTCTCCCACACCGACGTCTCCGCGCCGCTGCGCGCGGCCCTCGCACCGCTCTACAGCTTCCCCGGCGTCTTCGTGCCGGGTAACAACGACTACTACGTGCCACGGCCGCGCAGCCCGCATCACTACGTCGTCGGCGCGAACGAGGCCAAGCCCAGAGGCCCGGCCCTCGACTGGTCCGGCTTCGCGAAGGATCTCGCCATCGACTCGGGCTGGCGCGACATGACGCACGCACACGACGTCCTCACCGTCGGCGGCCGTCGACTCGACATCCGCGGCGTGGACGACGCCCGCCTGCGCCGCGACCGCGCCGACCTCGTCGCCGGCCCACCCGACCGCACCGCCGACCTCGCCCTCGGCCTCTCCCACACCCCCGAGCCGCGCGTCCTCGACGCGTTCACCGCCGACGGCGTCCAGCTCACCCTGTCCGGCCACACCCACGGTGGCCAGATCCGCCTTCCGTTCGTCGGCGCGCTCACCACAAACTGCGGCCTCGACCGCCGCCGCGCCCGCGGGCTCTCCCGCTGGCACGTCGCCCCCGAGACCGGGACCGTCCGCTCCTCCTGGCTGCACGTCTCGGCCGGCCTCGGCACGTCCCCCTACGCCCCCATCCGGCTCGGCTGCCGCCCCGAAGCCACCCTCCTCACCCTCACCGCGACCGGCTGACCAACCACCGGCGCCGAGCGCGCTGCGCCATACCCCGCTACCCCGCGCCGTGCACCCCGCACCGACCATGATCGCTGGCTGCGCCCTCGGGGCTATGAAACGGCCGTGTCCACGACCCCCAGGGGCGCGATCGATGATCTTGCCGAGGTGTCGCGGAGACGATCAATGCGTCGTCGTCCGGTCCCGAGCGCCAGCCGGATTCGCCGCCCCCGGAAGGTCGCGACGCCGTCGCCATCCGGTATGCTGACCATCGTTGGGCGCCGGGGTGTGGCGCAGCTTGGTAGCGCGCTTCGTTCGGGACGAAGAGGCCGTGGGTTCGAATCCCGCCACCCCGACCGAGTCGGGCCCTCGTGGTCGCTGACCCTTGGTCAGCTTCCCCGGGGGCCCGCGATCGTTCTGCCCTGTTCGGCGGACTTCGGTCGTCTTCCCCGGCTCCCGCGCTATGTCTGCCCAGGGGGATGACCTCCTGGAACCCCCGCTGTCAGGGGCTTCGCCCCCGACACCCCCGCGGTCGACGCTTCGCGACCGCATCTCATGATCGCCGGTTGTGCCCCCGGGTGGCTGTGAAACGGCCCGTCTCCACGACCACCAGAGGGCACAACAGCGATCACGCCGGCGGACCGGACGAGGACCACCCTGCGAGGCCACCCTGCGGGGCCCACCTTGTCGGAGCAGGCGCTAGCGGGTGAAGCGGCCGCCGAAGGGGCCTCGGCGGCCCTGGGTGGGGTTCTGAGGGTTCTGGGGGTTCTGAGGGGACTGGGGGGTGAAGCCGGAGGCCACCAGGGTCACCGGCTGGTTCAGGGGGATGCGGGAGCCGCTGGAGGGCGACTGGGCCACGACGACGCCGGTGGGGGAGCCGACCAGCTGGGCGGAGAAGCCCTGGGACTGGAGGATGGCGGCGGCCGCCGCGACCGTCTGGCCGACCACGTCCGGGACGATCGCGTCGGGTATCACCGGCTGGGTCGTGTCCGGCGGCGGCAGCTGTTCGACGGGGAGCTTCAGGCCGTCGAGGGTTCGAGTCATCGTCCGTGCCCAGATCTTCGTGGGCAGGTCGCCGCCGTAGACGTGGGCGTAGCCGAGCACGTTGCGCAGCTGGTGCGTCGACGGGCCGCGCGGGTCGGCGAGGGTCACCGCGGTCGTCAGCTGCGGCACGAAACCCACGAACGAGGCGGTGCTGAAGTCCTCGGCGGTGCCGGTCTTGCCCGCCGCGGGCCGGCCGATGCGGCCGTTGCCCGCAGCCGTGCCGGCCGTGATGACGCCTTCCAGCACCGACGTGACCTTGTCGGCGACCTGTGCGTTCAGCACCTGGTCGCACTCGGCGGGCAGGTGGTGGTCGAGCAGCCGGTCCGAGCCGCCGACGCGCTGCGTGATCGAGATGATGAACCGCGGGTCGCAGCGCTTGCCGTGCGCGGCGATCGTCGCGTACGCGGTGGCCAGGTCGAGGGTGCTGATCTCGTTCGAGCCGATCGTGAACGAGCCGTCGCCCGAGCTCACGCCGTCGACGCCGTGGCACGGTGAGTCGGTCTGCAGGTTCGAGGTCTGGTCCTGGACCCGGCAGGAGCTGACGCCGAGCCGGCGCGCCATCTCCGCGATCTTCAGGATGCCGACCTGCTCCGCGAGCTGGATGTAGTACGTGTTCACCGAGTGCCACGTCGCGGTCGTCAGCGAGTACAGGCCGGCCTCGTTCCGGTCGGCGTTGCCGTAGCAGTTGGCGCCGTTCGGATCCGGGTTCTGCCACTTGCCCGAGTGGTAGCAGCCCGGCGAGTTGAACGTCGTCGACAACGGCATGCCCTTCTCGAGCGCCGCGGCCAGGGCGAACATCTTGAACGTCGAACCGGGCGAGAAGGACGTCTCGTTGGTCGGGTAGACCTGCTTGGTGTGGACGAAGTCGCCCGACATCTGCGGTGGCTGGCCGTCGGTCGGGTCGCCGTAGTCCCGGTTCTCGGTCAGCGCCAGCACGTTGCCGGTGCCGGGCTGCACGGTGACGACGCCCGCCGCGACGCGGTTGCCCGGCGGGACGACCTCGCGGGCCGACGAGTTCGCGGCGTCCTGGGCGACCGGGTCCAGCGTCGTCCTGATCGTCAGGCCGCCCTCGAACAGCAGCTTGCTCGCCGCCTCGCGGGTCGGTGCGAACGTCCGGTCGTCCAGCAGCAGCTGGCGGACCTGGGCGCAGAAGAACGGCGCGGACGAGTCCGCGCAGGAGTCGGCGTACCGCGGCGGCTGGTGGAGCTCGACCGGAGCAGCCTTCGCGGGCAGCACGTCGGCGGCGCCGATGTGCTTGTGCTCCAGCATCGCGTCCAGCACCAGGTTGCGCCGCGTAGCGGCGGCCGCCGGGTGCCGCACCGGGTTGTAGGCCGACGGGTTCTTCACCAGCCCGGCGAGCAGTGCCGCCTGCGGGACCGACAGCTTCTCCACGTCGACGTCGAAGTACCGCTTCGCGGCGGCCTGGATTCCATAGGCGCCGTCGCCGAAATAGGCGATGTTGAGATAGCGCTCGAGGATCTCGTCCTTCGTGAGGTGTTGTTCCAGATAAAGGGAGTACCGCGCCTCGCGTAGCTTGCGGTCGACGGTCTGCGCGGTCGCGTCCTTCCGCTCCGCCGGCGTCGTCGCCGACTGGATCAACACATTCTTGACGTACTGCTGAGTGATCGTCGATGCACCCTGGGTGACCTCGCCACTCTGCCGGTTGGCCAGGTAGGCCCGAATCATCCCGCGGTAGTCGATGCCGGAATGCTCATAGAATCGGGCGTCCTCGATGTCGACGATGGCATTGCGCATCACCACCGGCACCCGGGACAACGGGACCACCTCGCGGTACTGCTCGCCCACCAGGGTCGCGATGACGTTTCCGTGGGCGTCCAGGATCTTCGACGGCTCGACCAGCGGGGCTACGGTCAGATTTTCTGGAAGAGCCAGGAAATCGTCCGCGCCGCTTTTTGCCGTGAGCCCGACAAGGCCGACGACGGGCACGGCCAGCAGCGCGACGACGATGCCTGCGGCGACGCTCGCGAGAACCGCGCCGGTCAGCTTCCGGGCGGCGAACCCCAGGCCTCGGAGCCGTCGGCCCGGTGCGGCCGCGGCGCTCACGCGCGAGCCCCCATGGTGTCGGAACCTCCGTCCGCCCCCAGCCTGAGCCCCCCACGGAATCACACCGCTTGCCAAGCAACGCCCGACGGACGCATCGTTCCACCCATATGCGAACCACAGGGCGGGCGCGCGATCGGGAGGCGGCGGGGTGACAGTACCTCGTAAGCCGCTCAGTCGATGGCTGGCGCGGGCAGGTAAACGCGCGCGGGCAGGCGGCGCGGGCGGCCGTGGGCGGGCCCTGGCGGCCCGACGCCGCCCACTCGGCCGCCCCAACGATGGCGGCGGCGGCGGGCGGCGTTCCGCCGGCTGTCGTGCGGTGTCGCCGGCCGCGGCGGGCGCCCGCGCGCAGGTCGGGCACCCGGCCGCACGGCCGGCGAAGCGCGTCGCGGCGCCGTGGTCGCGTACGCCACCCGGCCCGGGCCGGATCGGCGGAACGAAGGGGGTCCACCCAAGAAACGGCGGAGATACGAAAGAGACGACGCTGTCATCCAGACGACATGCGGATGTCATCAACCTCGCGACAGTCTGGTTCGCAGCAATGGCCCGGACTAGTCATACCGATAACCACCCGAGTGGGGTCTGTGCCGTGGCCACGGCACTCCGTACGGTTTCGCACGACGCCAATGACGCCACGTCACCCGCACGGGTCCCTTGACCACGGTCTCTCTCGAAAGGCAGGTGGCATGACCAGAAGCCCAACCCCGACCGTCGCCACGGCTCGTCGTGGCGGCAGCACCATCGGCGGCAACACCACCGATGGCGACTGGACCGCGGTCGCGGCCTGCAGGGACGTCGACCCGGACGAGCTGTTCGTGCAGGGCGCCGCGCAGAACCGGGTGAAGACCCGCTGCTTCGGCTGCCTGGTGCGCACCCAGTGCCTGGCCGACGCCCTCGACAACCACGTGGAGTTCGGTGTCTGGGGTGGCATGACCGAGCGGGAGCGCCGCGCGCTGCTACGGCGCCGGCCGGACGTCCGTTCCTGGCGGAAGCTCCTCGCGGACGCCCAGGCGGACCACCGCGCCAGCTCGGTCGGCTAGCCGCACCGGCGAGCCAGCCCGCACCGACCGGAACCCGGCGCAGCGTCGCGCGCGGGATCCCGGTGGACTCCCGTTGGCGGACATCTGGTCACGACGGGCATCAATCGCATCACCCTCCGCCGCACGGACGGCATTCGGCGCAGCGCCGACCAGGCCACGATCGCCTTCGGCCTCGATACCCGAGCATCTCCCGGGTGCGCCCGCGGTCCCGCCGCTGTCACGCGTGGTAGCCGGTCCAGCTGCCTACCACACGACCTCCATGCCGGGCAATCGCCCGTTCGCGTCACCCAGCCGGCGCCGCGGTCAGCCCGCCCGAGCGAGACGTTCGTCACCTGCCAGCGCGTCCCCGATCTCCCGAAGACCGACGAGATCGTGCACGTCCTCGGCCAGCGCCTCGACCTCGACGAGCGGGGTGTCCGGATGCGCCGAGGTGAACCGCTCCCGCAAGCGCGCCTCCCGCTCGGCCAGCCGCAGCCGGTCCGCGTGCACCCGCAGCACCGCCGCGGCCACCGGATGCTCGCCGTGCTCGGTGAGGTTCTCGGCGGCCGCGAGACTGCGCTCGGCCGTCAACGAACGTCCGTCGCTGTGGTGCATCCGATTCACCACCAGCCCGGCCAGCGGCATCCCGTCCGTCTCCAACCGGTCGACGAAATAGCTCGCCTCCCGCAGCGCGGCCACCTCCGGCGCGGCCACCACGACAAAGGACGTTCCCGGAGCGCCAAGCAGTCGGTAGGTCTTGTCCGCCCGCTGACGGAAACCCCCGAACATTGTCTCGAAAGCAGCGACGAACTGGCTGACGTCGGTGAGCAGCTGCGCGCCGATCACCTTGGTCAGAACTTTCGAGAACATCCCGAAACCGACGCCGATCACCTTCGCGTACGCCCGGCCGCCGGCTTTCGCCGGCGCGAGCAGCACCCGCAGCAGCCGGCCGTCGAGGAACGTGCCCAGCCTGGTCGGGGCGTCCAGGAAGTCCAGCGCGGAACGGGTCGGCGGCGTGTCCACGACGATGAGGTCCCAGTTGCCGGCCGCGTCCAGCTGCCCGAGCTTCTCCATCGCCATGTACTCCTGCGTTCCGGCGAAGGAGCTCGACATCGACTGGTAGAAGGGGTTCGCGAGCAGCTGGCTCGCCCGGTCCGGGGTGGAGTGGGCGAGGACGATCTCGTCGAACGTCCGCTTCATGTCGAGCATCATCGCGTCGAGCCGCCCCCCGGCCGACCGGTCGACGCCGATCACCTCGCGCGGAGTGTTGTCCAGCTCGGTCAGGCCCATCGACTGGGCTAGCCGGCGCGCCGGGTCGATCGTCAGCACGACGACGGCGCGGCCCCGCTCGGCGGCCCGCAGCGCAAGCGCCGCCGCGGTCGTCGTCTTGCCCACGCCGCCGGACCCGCAGCACACGATGATCTGCTCGCTGTCGAGCATGTCGTCGACGTCCAGCCGCGGCACACCGGCCGGCTGTGGGCGCACCCTGGCCCGGACGCGGCCCGAGGCCTGCCCGGCGGGCGCGGCCCCGCCACCGCGTGACCTGTCCTTCGACTCCTTCGAGAGCCCGGCGCCCCTGGCTGGCGACCCGGTGCCCTTCGCGGCGCCCTGAGCCTTCGTCGCCCCCCGCCGCTTCGGGGCGCTGGGCGTCGTCGCGTCGGCGGGCGGCTGCGCGCCGTCGGTCGCCGGCGTCATCCGACCATCCGCTGCGCGCGCAGCATCTCCGCGAACCGGTACAGCATCCCCATATCCATCCCGTCCGCCGCCAGTGGCAGCTCGTACAGGGGCCGTGCCAGCGCCGCCACCTCGACGCGCTGCGCCGTCTCCAGCGCGACCCGCTCGGCGTGCTGGGCGGCCTCCCTGGCCAGCTCGGCGATCAGCTCCGCGGTCGGCTCGAGGCCGGCCTCCTTGACGCCCGCGGCGAGCTCCTCCGCGTCCAGCGTGCCGGCACGGGCCGCGCGCAGCTCCTTCGCGCCCAGCAGCGGCGGGCGCACCATGTTCACGACCACGCCGCCGACGGGCAGGTCCGCGGCGCGCAGCTCGGCGACGGCGTCGACGGTCTCCTGGACCGGCATCTCCTCCAGCAGCGTCACCAGGTGTACCGCCGTCTGGCCCGAGTGCAGCACCGCGAGCACGCCGTCGGCCTGCGAGCGGATCGGCCCCATCTTCGCGAGGCCCGCCACCTCGTGGGCGACGTTGAGGAACCGGGTGATCCGGCCGGTCGGCGGCGCGTCCAGGACGACCGCGTCATAGGCGAGCCCGCTCGGCCGGGTGCCGTCCGGCCGGTTGACCGCTTCCTTGATCTTCCCGGTGAGCAGGACGTCGCGCACGCCCGGGGCGATCGTGGTGGCGAAGTCGATCGCGCCCATCTTGCCGAGCACCTTCCCGGCGCTGCGCAGGTTGTAGAACATCTCCAGGTATTCCAGCAACGCCTCCTCGGCGTCGACGGCGAGGGCGTAGACCTCGCCGCCGCCCGGGGCGCTGGCCACCTTCCGCTCCCGGTAGGGCAGCGGCGGCGTGTCGAAGACCTGGGCGATCTGCTGGCGGCCCTCCACCTCGGCGAGCAGCACGCGCTGCCCGCCGGTCGCCAGCGCCAGCGCCAGCGCGCTCGCGACAGTCGTCTTCCCGGTGCCGCCCTTGCCGGTGACCACGTGCAGCCGACGCCGCCACGGGCCGGCGGGCTGGTCGCCTTTTCGGTCGCGTTCCGAGGCCGTCACGGCCACGACCGTACCCGCGCACGGCCCGCTGTTCGCCTCGGCGGCGCCGGCTGCCCGGACATTCCTGATCACATCGCGACCAACGCCCACCGTCCGCATCGGCCGACCAGCACCGCCGGTGGGCGGCGAAACCCGCTGGTCAGCGGTCGGACCGACGCGGCACTCCCGACCGGGCGGGGCTGGCGCCGCGGGTGTCCCCTGGAGCACAGGTCCCAAGAACGACAGCACTAGAGTCGCGGGCATGCAGAAGTGGGAGTACGTGACCGTCCCGGTGCTGATCCACTCCACCAAGATGATCCTCGACAACTGGGGCGAGGACGGCTGGGAGCTGGTGCAGGTCATCCAGGGCCCGAACCCGGAGAGCCTCGTGGGCTACTTCAAGCGGCCGAAGGGCGAGGCCGGCTCGTGACCGGTCCGCGTGACCGACGGGAGCGCCGGCGGGCGTCCCGATGACCACGGCGACCGACCGGCTGGGCGCGCTCGGCCTGGAGCTGCCCCCGGTACCCACGCCGCAGGCCAGTTACGTCCCGGCGGTGCGCGAGGGCAGCTGGGTGTGGACGGCGGGGCAGCTGCCGCTGGTCGCCGGAAAGCTGACCGAGACGGGTCTCGTCGGTGGTGACGTCAGCCCCGAGCGCGCCGCCGGACTCGCGCGGATCTGCGCGCTGAACGCGCTGGCCGCCGCCGCCGAGGCGGCCGGCGGGCTCGACCGGATCCGCCGGATCGTCAAGGTCGTCGGGTTCGTCGCCAGCGCGCCGGGCTTCACCGGCCAGCCGGCGGTCGTCAACGGCGCGTCCGACCTGATCGGCCAGGTGTTCGGCGCGGCGGGCGCGCACGCCCGGTCCGCCGTCGGGGTCGCCGCGCTCCCGCTCGGCTCACCCGTCGAGCTGGAGCTGGTGGCCGTCGTCGAGGCCGACGAGGCCGACGCGCCGGCGTAGCCGTCGGGCCCGGCCGCGGCGACCACGACGCCAGCCAGGTGGGCCGCCCGTCGCTCCCGGATCTGGGGCACGTCGTCCGAACGGTCTCTACCATCGAACGAGTGGCTGATCACACGTCCGCGCTGGTAGCCCGGCTTCGGCGGCCGCTGCCGCTGTCCTCACCGCGCGGCGTGCTGGCGGCGAACGCCGGCCCCCCGGCGCCGCTGCGGCACGCCGCCACGGTGGTCCTGCTGCGGGACACGCCGGACGGCCTGGAGGCCTACCTGGTGCGGCGGGCGCGCACGATGGCCTTCGCCGGCGGCGTGTTCGCGTTCCCCGGCGGCCGGGTCGACCCCGCCGACGGCGACCTGACGGTGCCCTGGGCCGGCCGCCCGCTGGCCGACGCCATCCGCCCCCTCGAACCCGACGCGACGCTCGCCGGCGCGCTGGTCCAGGCCGCCGTCCGGGAGACGTTCGAGGAATGCGGCGTTCTGCTCGCCGCCCCCGCCGCCCCGCCCGTGTCCGGGTCGTCCGGGTCGTCCGGGTCCCTGGAACCCGCCGAGGCGGTGGATCTGTCCGGCCCGGGCTGGCTGGCCGACCGACGGGCGATGGAGCGCCACGAGCTGACGCTGGCCGGCCTGCTCGCCCGGCACGGACTCACGCTGCGAGCAGACCTGCTGGCGCCGTGGGCGCGCTGGATCACCCCCGAGGTCGAGCCCCGCCGCTACGACACCCGGTTCTTCATGGCCGCCCTGCCACCCGGCCAGGAGCCCGGCGAGCTGTCCGGCGAGGCGGACCGGATGGTGTGGGTCCGACCCGCCGACGCGCTCGACCGGCACGCCGCCGGCCGCATGCCGATGCTGCCGCCGACCGCCTGGATGCTCGCCGACCTGCTGGCCTTCCCGACCGTGGCCGAGGTGCTCGCGGCCGCCGGCACCCGGGAGATCAGCGCAGTCATGCCGAAGATCGTGATCTTTGACGACGCGGTGCACTTCCTGCTTCCGCACGACCCCGAGTACGCGACCGCGGGACCGTCGGCCGACCCGGTCAACGCGACCGCGCTGATCGTGGCGGCGACCACCGGTGGGGTTGCCGGGGAGGCCGCGGGCGACGACGAGCAGCCGCCGGCCGCCGTCGGTCGGCAGCGGTCATGACGGCGGGCGCGCAGCCGACCCGCGGCCGCCGGCCCGCCACCGCCACCGCCGGCGCTGGCGCGGTCGGCCAGGCCGGCACCGGCGGCGCGGCGGGACCGGCCGGAGCCGTTTCGCGGGCCGCGCCCCGCCGGGTGAATCCGCTCGCCACGCTGCTGCTTGCCCCGAACCCGAGCCCGATGACGTTGGAGGGCACGAACAGCTGGGTGCTGCGGGCCCCCGGCCACGACGGCTGCGTCATCGTCGACCCCGGCCCCGACGACGACGGCCACCTGGCCGCCCTGGTCGCGGCCGGACCGGTGACGACGATCCTGCTCACGCACGGCCATCCCGACCACAGCGAGGGCGCGGCAGTGCTGCACGAGCTGACCGGCGCCCCGGTGCGGGCCCTGGATCCGGCGCACCGCCTCGGGTCGGAGGGACTCGTCGAGGGCGACGTGGTGGCGACGGCCGGGGTCGAGCTGCGGGTGCTGGCGACGCCGGGCCACACGGCCGACTCGCTGTCGTTCCTGCTCTACGGCGACACCGGCGCCAAGGCCGGCGCGACCGACGCCGCGATCGGATCCACCGCCGCCGGGGCGCCGCTCGCGGTGCTGACCGGCGACACCATCCTGGGCCGCGGCACCACGGTGGTCGCCCACCCGGACGGCCGCCTGGCCGACTACCTCGCGAGCCTGCGGCGCCTCGCCGACCTGCCGGACGGCACCGGCGTGCTGCCCGGCCACGGCCCCGAGCTGGCCGACGCCCACGGCGCGGCGTCGTACTACCTCGCGCACCGGGCGCAGCGGCTGGCGCAGGTCCGGTCGGCGCTGGTCGCCTCCGGCGTCGGTCCGGCCGAGGCCAGCCCGCGCGACGTCGTCGAGCGGGTCTACGCGGACGTCGACCGGGCGCTGTGGCCGGCCGCCGAACTCTCCGTCCGCGCCCAGTTGGAGTACCTCCGTGCCGAGGCCTGACGCAGGCTCGACACCGGCCTGACGCAGGCTCGACACCGGCCTGACGCCCGCCCGCCGGTAGCCCGGGCCCGCGGCGTGGCCCGCCGACCTGGGGAAACGCGCAGGACGGATTAGTTCGGGCCGCCCGGTTGTTGGTGTGAGCGCCATCACAAAGGGAAGACCTCGTCGCGCGGTGACCCGGGACCTTGTGCCCAGCGAGCGGCAGCCGCGGTGCCCGGGCAACGCGGCCCGGACGTGGCCGTGCAGATCGTCCGCGCGGACCGCCCGCTGCCGGTCATCCGACAGCGCGACGGGCGGCGGGCGGCCCGGGGGCCATGCCCCGGCCCACTAGACTTTCCGGACGGAGGGGGACCGCCAGTGCGATACGTCCATGATCGAGGCGGGTCGGCCTGCTCGCCGCGGGCGGCTGCCGGGGCTACCGCCGTACGCATGATCCGCGGCCCGGCGGCACGCGGCGCCGGGAACTCCGGCGACCTGCACCGGCGCCTCGCGGAGGCACCCACGCCATGGTGATCGTCCCGACGCATTCCGGGATGCTGAGCTGCCCGCGCTGCGGGACGCCGGCGGTGCCCGCCGCGCGTTACTGCTTCCACTGCGGCCTGCGGTTCACCGCGCTCGCCGCCTCGGGCCCGGAGTCCGCCGAGCGCCGCGTCGTCACCGTCCTGTTCGGCGACCTGTCCGACTTCACCTCGTGGGCCGAGGACCGCGACCCGGAGCGGGTCGGCGAGGTCACCGACCTGGTGCTCGCCGCGCTCGCCAAGGAGGTCGACGACGTCGGCGGCCGGGTCGACAACCTCGCCGGCGACGGGATCATGGCGGTGTTCGGCGCGCCGACCGCGCACGAGGACGACGCCGAGCGCGCCGTCCGCGCCGCCGCGGCGATGCAGGAGACGGTCCGCCGCCTCGTCGAGGACAGCGAGGACGGCGACACCCCGCTGGGCCTGCGCGTCGGCATCAACACCGGCGAGGTGCTCGCCGGTGTGCAGGCGTCGATGACGTACACCGTCGTCGGCGACACGGTGAACACCGCCGCCCGGCTGTCCGGGGCGGCCGCGGTCGGGGCTGTCTACGCCGGCCGGGGGACGATGACGGCCACCCGTTCCGTCGCCACCTGGCGGGAGCTGCCGGACCTCACCCTCAAGGGCAAGCGCGAACCGGTGCCGGCCTACGAGCTGGTGAGCCTGCGGCCGTCGAACGTCGCCCGCCCCGGCCTCGGCGACGACGCGGCCTTCGTCGGACGCGACGCCGAGCTCGCGACGCTGCGTGCCTGGTTCGCCGAGACCCTGGACGCCGCCACCCCGACCATCGCGGTGATCACCGGCGAGGCCGGCATCGGCAAGACCCGGATCACCGGCGAGCTGGCCAAGCACGCCCACGACGAGGCCGGCGCGCACGTGCTGTGGGGGCGCACCGTCCGCCACGGCGACGGCCGCAGCCTCGCCCCGCTCGCGGACGTGATCCGCGGCGCATGCGGCGTCGTCGACGGTGACAGCCTCGACCGGGTCGCCGACCGGGTCCGGCGCACGGTCGGACGGCTCAACCACCCGCTGACCGGGGCGCGGCTGCCAGCCGGCCTCGCCGACCGGCTGCTCGGGATGCTCGGCGTCCCGACCGACCGGCGGGCGTCCGGCGCCGCCGAGCCGCCCCCGGGTGATCCGGCGGGCCGCGAGCACGGCGAGACGAGCACGCGCGAGCGAGCGCTCGACCTGGCCGTCGACACCGTCGCGCTGCTGCTGTCGGCGCTCGCCGCCGAGCATCCGCTGATCGTCGTCATCGACGACCTGGAGTGGGCGACCAGCACGCTCATCGGGGCGCTTCGGCGCCTCACCGGCCGGCTGGTCGGCCCCGTCATGCTGTTGCTGCTCGACCGGGAGATCCCCCGGCTGTCCGACCTGCCGCGGGCCCGCCGGATGACGCTCGGGCCGCTGCCAGAAGCCGCCGCGATGACGCTGCTGTCGGACTTCCTGAGCGGCGAGACGCTCAGCTCGCAGACCAGGGCGGCGCTGCTCACCCGGGTGCACGGCAACCCGTTCTTCCTGGCCGAGCTGCTGAACCTGCTGATCGACCGGCACCAGCTGCGCCGCCAGGCGATCGCGCCCGGCGGCGCCATGGCCGGGCTCGCCGATGTGGTCGTCGCCGCCGCCCAGGCCGAGGCCGCCGCGTCGGCTCCGGCCCGGTCCGCCGGCGGCGACCGGCCGCGCTGGATCCTGGAGGGGTCGCTGTCCGAGACCGCGATGCCCGCCGGCGTGCAGTCGGTGCTCGCGGCCCGGATCGACGATCTCGACCCGACCGACAAGGCCGTGCTGCGCGCCGCCGCCGTGCTCGGGAGCCGTTTCCCCGCCGCCGCGCTGCCGTCGGTCGAGGAGCGGCCCGCGGCCCAGGTCGCGGCGGCGCTGGAGCGGCTCACCGAACGCCAGCTCGTCCGGCCGCCCCGCGCCGGCGAGCAGCTGTGGCGGTTCGTCCACCCGATGGCGCGGGACGTCGCGTACGCCGGCCTGCCGAAGGTCGAGCGGGCCCGGCGGCACTCGACGGCGGCCCGCTGGGGCGTGACCGCGATGACCGGCTCGTCCCGGGAGGTGTCGAACTTCGTCGCCACCCACGCGCTGCGCGCCTTCGAGCTGGCCTCCTCGATGGCGCTGACCCCGACCGATCCGGCCTGGTCGGCGCGCGAGCCCGGCTTCCGGGCGCTGCTGCGGCTGGCCAGGGCGGCGCTGGCCCGCGACGACCACCGCACCGCCGCCGACCAGCTCGCCGACGCCCGCCGGCTCGGCCGCGGCGTGATCGACACCGACGACGAGAACATCGCCCGGGTGCTGCACGCCGAGGCGCTGGTGTCGCTGCGCCGGCTGGAGGAGGCCGAGCGCACCCTGCGCCCGGCGCTGCGGGTGACCGCTCCGGTCCGGCGCGCCGCCGCCTATGCCGTGCTCGGTGAGCTGCGCCAGAAGCAGGGCCGCGCCGAGCTCGCGACCCGCGCGCTGCGCACCGCGCTGGACGCCGCCCGCGCGGCCGGCGACGACCGGGCCGCCGCGGCGGCGTTGCGCCGGCTGGGGACCATCGAGTACGGCGCGGCCAGGATCCGCACGGCCGAGGAGCTGTACCGCGAGGCGCTGGAGCTGGCCCGCCGCGTCGACGACCCGCGGGGCGTCGGCTGGGCGCTGCAGCACCTGGCGTGGAGCGCGACCACGCGGGGCGACTACCCGCAGGCCGAGCGTTGCCTGCGCCAGGCGACCGAGGTGTTCGAGCGCCTCGAGGACGCCGGCGGCATCGGCTGGTGCAGCGGCACCGAGGCGCTGGTGCTGCTGCTGTCCGGCCAGCTGGCCCGCGCGCGGGCGCTGGCTCGCGGCCTGGTGGACGCGGCCGAGTCGATGGGCGAGCGGTGGGGCATGGCCGTCTGCCTGACGATCGGCGCGATCGCGGCCGCGGAGCTCGGCGACATCAGCGCGGCCCGCACCGACGCCGCCCGCGCGGCCACGCTGTTCGAGGGGGCGGGCGACAGCTGGGGACGGATCCTGACGAAGGTCGCCGAGGGCCTCGCGGCCAGGGGTGCCGGCGAGCCGGACGCCGGGGCCGAGTTCCTCGCCGCCGCCTGCGCCGAGGCGAACGCTGCCGGCCAGGCGCTGGTCGGCGCGCTCGCGTCGCTGATGCGCGGGTTGACGCTGCTGGACGCGAACCGGGTCGACGAGGCGGAGGAGGCGGCCCTCGTGGCGATGGGCGAGCTGGTCAGCCTGGAGCTGCGCCCGCACGCCCAGCTGGGCGCGAAGGTGCTCGCCGCGCAGGTCGCCCGGGCGCGCGGCCGGCCGGGTGAGGCGATCACGCTGCTGCGGGAGGCGCTGGCCGCGAGTGAGCCGGCGACGCTGCTGTTCCCCCGCCGCCAGGCCTACGCGCACCTGGCCGGCACGCTGCTGGACGCCGGCCAGCCGCAGGAGGCGCTGGCCGTCGCCCGGCGGGCCGTCGCCGTGGACGCCGAGGACGTGCGGGCGCAGGTGCTGGCCTGGCGGGCGCTCGGCACGAGCCTGGTCGCCAGCGGCGACCTGGAGGGTGGCCGGGACGCCTACCTGCGGGCGCTGCGGGCGGCGACGGCGACCGAGGCGGTCAGCGAGGTTGCCACGACCCGCCGGCTGTTGGCCGCGCTCCCCGAACCCGGGGCCGACGCCGACCGGTCCGCCGCGCGGGCCGGCGCAGCCAACGGCCGCCCGTCAGGCTTCGCCGAGCCCGGCGTCCCGACGCGCGCCGAGAACGGGCACGCCCACGTCGACGACGTCCTGGCCGTGGACCTGGCCGCCGAGGGCCGCCGGTCCTGCACCCCCGGCGCGGATCTGGCCGACGACCCCGCCGCCCCGACGACCACGTCCGCCTGACCCCGCGACCGCGAGCGCGGTCGGGGCGGCGGACGCTGTCGGGGCGCGGCGGGCGCGGTCGGGTTATCGGGCGCGGCGGGCGAGGCGGTCGCGGTCGAGCAGCACCACGGCACGGGAGTCGAGGCGCAGCCAGCCGCGGGTGGCGAAGTCGGCGAGCGCCTTGTTGACCGTCTCCCGGGAGGCGCCGACCAGCTGGGCCAGCTCCTCCTGGGTGAGGCCGTGCTCGACCCGGATGCCGGCGGCCTCGTTGCCGGGCTGCGCGGGCTCGCCGAACCGGCCCGCGAGGTCGAGCAGGGCCTTGGCGACCCGGCCGGGGACGTCGGTGAACACCATGTCGGCCATGGCGTCGTTGGTTCGGCGCAGCCGGGCGGCGAGCACGCGCAGCAGCCCCTGACCCGCGTCCGGCCGGTTGCGCAGCCAGGGGCGCAGCGCCGAGTGTTCCAGCGACACGAGGGAGGCGTCCGTCACGGCCGTGGCCGTGGCCGTCCGTGGGCCGGGGTCGAAGAGCGACAATTCGCCGAAGATGTCGGCTGGGCCCATGACATAGAGCAGGTTCTCGCGCCCGTCGGCCGACTGGCGTCCTATCTTCACCTTGCCGGACAGCACGACGAAGACGCGGTCCCCGGGCTCGCCCTCACGGAACAGCACGTCACCTCGGGTGACGTCCCTCCGTTCGAGGTGGCTGGAGAGCGCCTGACGGTCCAGGTCGGACAACCCGACGAACAGCGGAACCCGAGCAAGCAGATCGTCCACGAGGTGAGCATGCCAGGACGACGAGCGTCGAGCACGGCCAGGGCACCTCTAGGGCACGCGCGCCCACCCAAAATGACCAGATCAGCGGCAATGAATCACCATAAGTAACCGCACCATGATGAGCGAGTGTTCGCCGTCGGGAGCGCGCCCCGTGGCCAACGTCACGGGACGCTCTCGCGGCCCACGGTGTGTGACACGCCCGACCCCTATTCCGGAGACGCCAGCGCGTCGTCCACGATGTACCTGTCATGTTTCTCTTCGCCGCCATCGCGTTCCCAGTGGTGCTCCTCGGGCTTCTGCTCGCGATGGAGCGAGTCGAGCGCCCGCTGAACGCGGCGGACACCCGCAAGGGCATCGAGGGCTTCCTCGACAACGCTCGCCCCGACGAGGTGAACACCTTCGTCAACCAGGGCATGGCCGCCGGCCTCGATCGCTACCGCAGGCGTCTGCGCCGCCCGCCCCCCGGCAAGCACCGGGCTTCGGCCGCCGGCTAGGCGCCGGCTTAACGCCTCGGCGTTCGAGCGAGGCGCGTCGGAGCGCTGCCTGCCCGAGGCATAGGCTCGGGACATGCCGGCCATCGTCGACGCGTCCGCCGAAACGGCGCTAGCGCGGACCAGGCGAGCCCGGCGGATCGTCCGGCTCCTCGGCGAGCTACACCCCGACGCCCGGATCGCGCTGGACTTCACCAACCCGCTCGAACTCCTCGTCGCGACCGTCCTGTCCGCGCAGTGCACCGACAAGAAGGTCAACGAGGTCACCCCGGCCGTCTTCGCGAGGTATCCCACCGCCGCCAGCTACGCCGGCGCCGACCGGGAGGCGCTGGAGCAGCAGCTGCGCCCGACCGGCTTCTTCCGCGCCAAGGCGAACTCGCTGATGGGGCTGGGCGCGGCGCTGGTCGACCGGTTCGACGGCGAGGTACCGCACACGCTCGACCAGCTGATCACGCTGCCGGGCGTCGGCCGCAAGACTGCCAACGTCGTGCTCGGGCACGCGTTCGACACCCCGGGCATCACCGTCGACACCCACGTCGGCCGGCTGTCTCGGCGCTTCGGGCTCACCACGAACGACGACCCGGTCAAGGTCGAGACCGACCTCGCCGCGCTGATCGAGCGCAAGAACTGGACGATCGCGTCCGATCGCATGATCTTCCATGGCCGCCGCATCTGCCACGCCCGGCGCCCGGCCTGCGGCGCCTGCGGTGTCGCGAAGCTGTGCCCGTCGTTCGGCGAGGGGCCGACGTCGGCCGCCGACGCGGCCCGGCTCGTCCGCGGCGACGCCGAAGCGGCCCGATGACAGACCCCGACACACCCTCCGGCGGCCCGCCAGGCTGGCTGACCGCCCTCGCGGCGACGGTCTCCCGTGACGGCCTGCCGGTCCGCGAGGACGGCTGGCCGCCGGCTCCCCCGGACGCCCGGCCCGCCGCGGTGCTGATCCTCTTCGGCGAAGGCGAGCGCGGCACCGACCTGCTGCTGCTGGAGCGGTCCGCGGACATGCGCAAACACGCCGGCCAGCCGGCCTTCCCCGGCGGTGCCGCCGACCCGACGGACGACTCGTCCGAGCACACCGCGCTGCGCGAGGCCCGCGAGGAGGTCGGCCTCGACCCCGCGGGCGTCGACGTCCTCGGCACCGCCCCCCGGCTCTACCTGCCGCACAGCAACTACCTGGTGGCGCCCGTGCTGGCCTGGTGGCGGGTTCCCTGCCCGGTCCACGCGGTCGACCCGGCGGAGACGTCGGCGGTCGTGCGGGTGCCGGTCGCCGACCTGGTCGACCCGGCCAACCGGATCCCGCTGAGCCACCCACGCACCGGGCAGGCGAGCCCCGCCTTCCGCGTCGCCGGCCTGACGACCGTCTGGGGCTTCACCGCGGGCATCCTCGACGCCCTGCTGCGCCTCGCCGGCCTGGAACGGCCCTGGGGCGAGAGCCCGCCCGTCGAGGACGCGACCGTGAACGCCTCGATCGCGCGCGCGGCGGTCCAGCTCGCGCAGGCGAGCACCGCGGACGCCGCCGGCGAGATCGACCCCGACGATCTCACCCCCGCCACCGCCGAGAGCCCGCCGACCGCCGAGCCGACGAAGGGCTAGGCGACGTGACGATGGTGACGGCAGGCAGGCGGCTCGCCGCGACGGCCGCCGCGGCGCTGGCGCTGGCCGGCACCGCCTGCACGGCCGAACATCCCGTCGCGCCCAAGCCAACCGCGGTGCTGGCCCCGGCCGTCACCGGCGGCGTCCAGGTCTTCCACCTCATCGGGCAGGCCAACCTGCGCTTCTCCGCGGCCACCCTCGATGCCCAGCCGGGGAAGATCCGCGTCGACTTCACCGTCGAGGACGGGTCGGCGTCCCACAACCTCGTCATCCCGAGGATCCCGGGGGCACGCACCGACATCGTCGGGGCCGGCGTCACCCGATCGGTGAGCTTCACCGTCACCGCGCCGGGCGACTACCCGATGATCTGCACCCTGCACCCGAACATGTCCGCCACGCTGCACGTCGCCTGACGTCCACCCATCGATCGAGAAGACCGCCGAGACTGCCGTCGTTCATGATGAACATCCTGGATATCGTCCTGCTGATCCTGGTGCTGGCCTTCGCCGTGTCCGGCTACCGCCAGGGCTTCGTGGTCGGCGCGCTGTCGTTCGTCGGGTTCATCGGCGGCGGCATCCTCGGCTCCCAGATCGCCCTGCCGCTCGCCAAGCTGATCGGCCAGCGGGAACACGGCGCGGTCATCGCCCTGATCACCGTCCTCGCGCTGGCCTGCCTCGGCCAGGTGGCCGGAACGGCCATCGGCGTCACCCTGCGCAGCCGGTTCACCTGGCGCCCCGGCGAGACCGTCGACTCGCTCGCCGGCGCGGTGCTCTCGGGGCTGTCCGTGCTGCTGGTCGCCTGGCTGATGGCGACGGCGCTGGAACGATCCCCGTTCACCACGGCGGCCCGCGAGGTCCGCGGCTCGGCGGTGCTGACCACCGTCGACGACGGCATGCCCACGAGCGTGCGGGAGACGTTCGCGAGCCTGCGCCAGCTCGCGGACGGCAACGGGTTCCCCGCGGTCTTCGCCGGCATCGGCACCGAGTCGATCGTCGCCGCCGCCCCGCCCAACGCCGCCGCGGTGAACGCCGCCGGGGTCACCGCCGCCGCCGCGAGCGTGCTGAAGGTCCGCGGCATCGCGCCGTCCTGCTCACGGCAGGTCGAGGGCAGCGGCTTCGTCTTCGCGCCGCAGCATCTGATGACCAACGCCCACGTCGTCGCCGGCGTCCGGGAGCCGGGCGTGGAGGTCGGCGGACGGGTGCTGGCGGCTCGCGTCGTCGTCTTCGACCCGGGCCACGACATCGCCGTCCTCTACGTCCCCGACCTCAACCGCCCGCCGCTGCGTCTGCAGACCGCGCCGCCCGGGCACGCCGACGACGACGCCGTCATCGCCGGCTTCCCGGAGGACGGCCCGTACCGGACGGAGCCCGCGCGGATCCGTAACCGGCAGGAGGCCAGGGCGCCGGACATCTACTCCCAGGGCAGCGTGGTCCGGGACATCTACGCGGTGCGCGGCACGGTGCGGCCCGGCAACTCCGGCGGCCCGCTGCTGTCGACCGACGGCACCGTCTTCGGCGTGGTATTCGCCGCCGCGACCGACGACAACGACACCGGGTACGTGCTGACGGCCGCCGAGGTCAGCGCCGCCGCCCAGACAGGCGAGCACGCCACCGCCGCCGTCAGCACCCAGGGCTGCCGGTAGGGCGTCCGCCGCCGATCAGGCAGGTTGTGCGCGGCCCGTCAGGGCCGCCCTGGGGCGCATCCCGCGGACCAAGATCCACGAGATGCGACGTAGATGAGTAAGTCCGAAGTCTGGGCTGGTGGCTGGCTGATGGCTGGCGGCTGGCGGCTGGCGTGCCGTCGCAGGGTGGTCGGGCTGCGGCCAGCCCCGGCGGGGAAGCAGGAGGCCCCCGGTTGGCGCGATGGGTGCTGACCGGATCCGCCGCTACGACGGCTGACCTGGCCAGTGCCGACGCTCGAGGTCGGACATGTTCGTCTATGGGCCGTCGGCGGCGGCGAGCCAGCGCAGTAGCAGGTCGGTGACCGTCGCCGGCGCCTCCTCGGGCAGGAAGTGGCCGGCGCCGGGAACCAGCTGCCAGCTGTACGGCCCGCTGACGTAGCGGCCGGACCCCTGGGCGGTGTCGGGCAGCAGGAACGGATCGGCGGCGCCGTGCAGTTGCAGGACCGGACGGCTGACCCCCCGCCGCAACGTCTGCGCGAACCGGGCGCCGTCGGGCCGGAACAGCGAGCGGAACACCCAGCGGTGGTATTCCAGCGAACTGTGGGCCACCCCGGGAATCCGCATTGCCGAGCGGTACCGCCGCTCCTCCTCGTCGCTCGGGAACCCCGGCCCGCTCCAGTCGCGCAACAGCTCGCCGATCCGAGCCGCGTCGCCGTCGACCAGTTGACGCTCGGGCCGCCAGGGGAGCTGGAAGGCGAACAGGTGCGCCCCGGCCAGCGCCTGGCCCCGGGGATTGACCGCGTACTGGTGCCGAACCCGCAGCGGGTGCGGCATGCCGAGCACGGCGATCCGACGGACCTGCCGCGGCCACAGCGTGGCGGCCGTCCAGCAGGCGAGGCCGCCCCAGTCCTGCCCGACGAGGACGGCGTCCCGCTCGCCCAGGGCACGAATCAGCCCGGCGACGTCGTCCGCGAGCGTGAACGCGTCATATCCCCGCGGCGGCTTGTCGCTGGCCCCGTAGCCGCGCAGATCTGGCGCCACCACCCGGTAGCCCCCCGCGGCGAGCGCGACCAGCTGATGACGCCAGGCCCACCAGAACTGCGGGAAACCGTGCAGCAGCAGCACCAGCGGGCCATGGCCCAGCTCGGCGACGTGCAGCCGGGTGCCGTTCGCGGAGACGTCGCGATGCCGCCACGGCCCGTCGACCAGCACGCTGGCGGGCTCCGACGCGACCAGCTTCCCCACCGATCGGCTCCCGTAGGTTGGGCGCCCACCCAGACGCTCGGCCATCCCTCGGTGACAACCGCGCTTGGGCTCGGGTACCGCGCCGGGGGACGTCGCCCACAGGCTAGCCCGTGCGCGACGGCGGGATCGGCGCGACCGCCGAGCCGGCCGGTTTCGCCCCCGGCGTGCCCGCCGGCGGCGGCGCGCCCGGCCGCCCCGGCGCGCCGGACCCGCCGGAACTGGCAGAACCGCCGGAACCGACCGAATGCCGCAGCACGGCGACGTCCTCCCGGAGCGAGGCGATCGCCCGCTGCGGTGGCCGCAGCCCCCGCAGCCGCAGCGCGCCGACCAGCGCGACCAGTCCGGCCAACACCACCAGCAGCGCGGCCGTGATCAGGAAAGCCCAGAATCGCTCGAGGCCCGCCCAGGTGAACAGCTCACCGAAGAAGATCGTCAACGCGATCAGCGCGCCGAGACCGAGCCCGGCGGCCGCGCCGATCAGCCCGACCCCGATGGCGGCCGACGCCGCCTGCCGGGCGAGCTCCGCCTTCGCGAGATCGATCTCCTGGCGGACCAGCAGCGACACGTCCTTGGTCGCGAGCGCGACCAGCTCACCCAGCGAGGCGTCCTTGCCCCCGCGCCGATCCCCGTTACCGAACGTCACGGCAGTCCCCTCCCCGGTCCCCTCCCACCAGTCTGACGCGCCGCGCACGCCGGCGTGGGCCCTCACGGCGAGCGAGCCGGTGTGTGCCCACGATTCGCCCGAGCCCGACAGGCCACTCGCCCGGGGCCGCCAGGGAGTCGCCAGGACCCGAGGACCGTCGCGGGCCGCCGGGACACGGCGGGCCGCAGGCCGGTCCCGCGCCCGCGGCGCCCGCGGCGGCCGCCGGGTAGCGTCGGCTGCGTGTCGACAGCGTCCAGCCCCCAGACCGTCATCGGGGCCGACCCGTTCGCCCGGGTCGCCGCCCTTCCCGGTGTGGACGAGGCGGTGACCGCCGCGCGGTCCGCCGTCGACGCGCTGCTGCGCCACCGGGTGCTGCGCCGCCGCAGCGCCGAGGTCACGGCCGAGGCGTCGCTGCGCTCCGCGCGGGCGAGCGCGGCTCTGGAGGGCCACGCGGTGCCGATGGCGACGCTGCGGGAACGGCTCACCGCCGCCGCCGACGCGCCCGGCGCGGACGCACGCCGCGCGGACGGACCCGGCGCGGAGGCACCCCGGGCGGCCGGCCGGCCGAACGAGCTCCCGGGCGACGATCTCGCCAGGACGCTCGCGGCGGTCCGGCTCTACGCCGAGCTGGGCGGGCTCGGCACGGCCTGGGAGCGGGCGCCCCGCCAGGCGCTCGCCCGGATGCACACCCTGCTCGCGCGGGGGATCGTCCCGGACGGCGAGCTCGGCCGCCCCCGCGTCGGGCCGGCGGCCGCCGACCCGCTCGGTCTCGGCCCCGCGCCGGGTGCGGCCGAGCTGTCGGCCCGGCTGGACGGGCTCGTCGGCCTGCTCGTCGAGCGCACGTCCGCGCCGGCGATCGTGGTCAGCGCGATCGTGCACGGCGAGCTGCTCGCGCTGCGTCCCTTCGGCATCCTGGACGGAATGATCGCCCGTGCCGCGGGCCGGCTGGTGCTCGTCGGCCGCGGCCTGGACCCGAAGGCGGTCACCGCGAGCGACGTCGGCCACCTGGAGGCCGCGCTCGGCGGCGAGGTTGCGGACTCCGACGCGCCGAACGCCGCGTATCGGGCCGCCGCCGCCGGCTATGCGCGCGGTGGGGCCGACGGGGTGCGCGTCTGGCTGCTGCACTGTGCCCGGGCCGTCGAGCTCGGCGCCCGGGACTCCCTCGCCGTCTGCGAGGCCATCAACAGGTCCTGAGCCGGGATCCTCCGGCCTTCGGGCCGGTCCGGCCGCGGGTGGGCCCGGCCGGCTCGGATGCTCCGAGGTCGGCGGCGCGCTGCGCGTGACGACCAGGCGCTGAGGCGCGACCAAACCTCCCAAATATCACACTGAGCTGCCTGTGGACGAGGGTCGTCCACAGGGCCGGCGAAGGTGCACGGTGTGCGCGACCGAACCGTCCGCTCCGAAGGGACCAGGACGCCATGGCCGCCGGCCCACCGACAGTTCCCATCCCGCCCGTCCTGCCGCCCGCGGCGCCGGGTACCGCCCATCCGACGCCGAACCGCGCCGACATCGCCACCGCGGCCACCGACCGCCTGCCGTCTACCGCTCGCAGCACGCGGCCGGCGCCGGCGGCAGGGCGGGGCGGGCACGGGGCCGGGGAGCGGGCCCGATGACAACCCCGGCGCGGGGCGTGCCCGCCGCGACGATCGCCGAGGTCCGCGATCGGCTGGTGGACGTTGCCCACCCGCCGACGCAGGCCGACATGGACCGAGCGCTCGCCGACGTGGCCGGGCCGCTGCCCGCGTCGGACCGGGAGGCGGCCCGCCGGCTGGTCGCGGCGGAGCTGCTCGGCGCAGGCCCCCTCGACGACCTGCTCGCCGATCCGGACGTCACCGACGTGCTGGTGAACGGCCCGGACGAGGTGTGGGTCGACCGGAGCCGAGGGTTGGAACGGGTCGACGTCTGGTTCGACGACGACGACGCCGTCCGCCGGCTGGCCACCCGGCTCGCCGCGAGCGGCGGGCGCCGGCTCGACGCCGCCGCGCCCTTCGTGGACGCGCGGCTGCCCGACGGCACCCGGCTGCACGCGGTGCTCACCCCGGTCGCGGTCGACGGCACCTGCCTGTCGCTGCGCCGGCCGCGCCGCGTGCCGATCAGCCTGGCCGCGTTCGTCGCCGGCGACGCGGCCGGGTGGCGGGAGAGCACCGCCCTGGTCGGCGTGCTGCGGGCGCTCGTCGACGCCCGCCTCGCGATCGCCGTGACCGGCGGCACGGGCACCGGCAAGACGACCCTGCTCGCCGCGCTCCTCGACCACGTGGATCCCGCCGAGCGCGTCGTCCTGGTGGAGGACACCACCGAGCTGGCGCTGGACCGGGAGAACCTCGTCCGGCTGCAGGGCCGACCGCCCAACATCGAGGGCGCGGGCGCGATCACCCAGCGCGACCTCGTCCGGCAGGCGCTGCGGATGCGCCCCGACCGGCTGGTCGTCGGTGAGGTTCGCGGCCCGGAGGTGCTGGACCTGCTGGTCGCCTTCAACACGGGGCACGAGGGCGGATTGACGACCGTGCACGGGAACGCGCCCGGCACCTTGCCCGCCCGGATGGAGGCGCTCGGGGCGCTCGCCGGCCTTGGCCGCGCCGCCCTGCACAGCCTGCTGGCGGCGGCCGTGCAGGTCACGGTGCATCTGCGCCGCGACGACGCCGGCCGACGCGTCGTCGCTGCCGTCGGCGTGCTGCGCCAGGACGCCGACGGCCTCGTCCGGGTTCGCCCGGCGCTGGTCGCCACACCGCCGGCTCCGCTCGACGCGCCGGGCGGCCGGATGCTGCCGGCGGACGGCATGCCATGGCTGCGTGACCTGCTGCGCGATCGCGGCGTGCTCCTGCCCGCGCCGTTCGGATCGCGGTCGTGACCCGCGGTACGCCGGCCGCGCGGTGGGCCGGCCAGCTCTGGGCAGTCGCGGCCGTCGCCGCCGTGCTCGGGATCGGCGCAGCCACCGGGCGGTCCGGCGCGCTCGTGGCCGCGCTGGTCTCGATCGCCGCCATCACCACCGCCCGCGCCCGGCGACGGGCCGCCGCCCGACGCGAGGAGGCGGCGGCGCGGGCGGTCGCCGAGGACCTGCTGGCCGCGTTTGCGGCCGAGCTGGACGCGGGCGCCGACCCGGAGACCGCCCTGCGCGCGGCCACGTCCGCCGCGCGGCAGCCATCCGATGGGGACGAGGGCAGAGCCGCCGGCCACGTCGCCGGACCGGCCGAGGGTGCCGCCGAGCTGACCCGACTGGCGGCCGGGCTGACGGCGGGCGCGGACCCGGCGCGGCTGCTGGCCGGCTGCCGAACGCCGGCGCTGCGCCAGCTGGGGGCTGCCCTGTGGGTCTGCCGCGCCGGCGGCGCCCGGTTGGCCCCGGTCGCGGTGACGCTGGCCGTCCAGGCGCAGGCGGATGCCCGGCAGGCGGGTGAGCTGGCCGCCGCGCTCGCCGGGCCACGCTCGTCCGGCCGGCTGGTGGCCGGTCTACCGGCCGTCGGCGTCGTGTTCGCCGCGCTGCTAGGTGCCCGGCCGGCACATGTCCTGCTCGCCACCCCGGCGGGATCGGCATGCCTCGTCGCCGGTGTCGCGCTGGACCTGGTGGGTCTTCGCTGGCTGCGCTGGATCGGCGACCGGGTCGCGAGGTCCGCCGGGCCGGCGAGGCCTCCGGATGCCCGCCGGGGCGAGGGCGGGCGGCGGCGGGCGTCCGACTCGGGGCGCCGGCACCCCGGCCGGGCCGTGGTCGGCGTCGCGCTGGCGTCGACGGTCGGGGTCGTGGCCGGCGCGCTGCTCGCCGAGGGCCAGCGCGGGCTCGCCGCGGTGGCCGCCGTCGGGGCGACGGCGCTGCTGGTGGGCGCCGCGCTGCCCGTCGACCCGGACCGCGCCCGGCGGGAGCGGCTGCTCGCCGACCTGCCGATCGCGCTCGACCTGACGGCCGCCTGCCTCGCGGCGGGCGCGACCGTGCCGACGGCGCTGGAGGCCACGGCCGCCGGCGTCGCGGGCCCACTCGGCGCCGAGCTGCGGGCGGCCGCGCACGGACTTCGCCTCGGGGCCACGGCGGGCCGGGCCACGGCCCGGCTGACGGCGGCCGGCACGGCGCCCCCCGGGCCGCTCGACGCGTTGCGGCGCCAGCTCGGCGCGGGCCATCCGCGAGCGAGCCCCGCGCGCCCGCTGACGGCCGCCGCCATGGCTCTCGGACGGGTCGAGAGCAGCGGCGCGCGACTCGCGGACGCGCTCACCCGGATCGCGGCCCGGGCCAGGGCCCAGGCCCACGACGAGGCGATCGGCGCGGCGCGGCGGGCAGGCGTCGCCGCCGTCGCACCACTCGGCCTGTGTTTCCTGCCCGCGTTCCTGCTGCTGGGCGTCGTTCCCGCCATTCTCGGCACGCTGCCCGGCGCACTACCGGTCTGACGGCCCGCCTGTGGACACGTCGGGGTTATCCACAGGTCGCGCCGGGCCGTGGCCTCGGTACTCGGCAGGCCGCACGATCACCTTGCCAGCGACGCTCGCGCCCCGGCCCGGCCTCGACGCCCGTCGCCGCGACACGGCCAACGCGGCCGCGCAGGCACGCACGTCCCATTTCGCCCCTGGAGGTGTCACCCATGACCCCGCTGTCGGCTCTGATCCTGACGCTCGCGTTGCTCGGCGGCTGCGCGCTGCTGGCCCACGGGCTCGGCTACCGCCCGGACGACGCGCCCCGACGGCTCCGGCGGCCGGGAGGCCCGACGCGCGCCGGGCGGGACGCGGGCATGTCGACCGCCGAGTACGCCGTCGGCACCATCGCCGCGGTCGCGTTCGCGGGCGTGCTCTACGCCGTCGTCAGCAGCTCGGCGACCCAGGAAATGATCAGCTCGGTCGTGCGGCGCGCACTGACCCTGCCCTTCTGACCGGACAGGTGGCACCGATCATGCGGCATCAGACCGGTCGGCGGCCGGTGCCCCGGCCCGCCGCGCGCCGCCGCGACAGCGGCCAGGCGACCGCCGAGCTGGCGCTCGGGCTGCCGACCCTCGGCGCGGTCGTCCTGCTGGCGCTCTGGCTGCTGGCGGCCGCCGGCGCGCAGGCCCGGGCGCAGGAGGCGGCCAGGATCGGGGCGCGGGCCGCCGCCCGGGGCGACGACGACGGCCAGGTGACGTCCTGGGCGCGGCGGGCCGCCCCGACGGGTGCCACGGTCACCATCTCCCGCCGAGCGGGCGAGGTCACCGTAACGGTCCAGGCCCGGCTCGCGGCGACCGGCTCCCTCCTGCCGCAGGCGCACATCGCGGCCAGCGCCGTCGCCCCGCTGGAGCCTGCCGTCGCCGGTTCCGACGGCGTCGCCGGCGCCACGGAAGGGGAGGGCGCGGACCAGGTCGCACCCGGCGACAGGACCCCTGGATGAGCCCGTCACGCGCTCGGACCGCGCGACCCGGTGCCGACCGCGGCTCGGCGACCGTGCTGCTGCTGGGCTGGCTGCTGATCCTGGGGGTGGCGGCCGCGGTCCTGCTGGCGGTCAGCGCGGTCTCGCTCGCGCGGCGTCAGGCGGCGACGGGAGCGGACCTCGCGGCGCTCGCCGCCGCGGCCGACCGCACCGGCGACCCGGCCGCCGCCTGCGGCCGGGCACGGCTGTTCGCCGCGCGCAACGGCGTCGACCTCGTCACCTGCCGAGCCGCCGACGGCGCCGTCGAGGTCGTCGCCCGGGTCGACCCGCCGCCCGCCCTGCGGATGCTCGGTCCGCTCGCCGCCATGTCCCGCGCCGGTCCCTGGATCGGCACGACGAGCTCGACGGACGCAGCCAGCCCGGCGGGTACGGGCCGTTCGACGGACGCGCCCAGTTGGACCGACGCGCCCAGCCCGGCCGGCACGACCGACCCGAGCCGCCCGGCGGGTCCGATCGGCACGGAGGCTCAGCGTTGAGCGCGACGAGGCTGCTGCGTCATCACGGGCGGCGGGGCTGGCGGTCGTCAGGATCCGTCCAGCCGGCCCAGCGTGGTCGTCAGCAGCCGGACCGCCGCCGCCTTGTCGAGCGGCTCGTTGCCGTTGCCGCACTTGGGCGACTGCACGCAGGAGGGGCAGCCGGCCGGGCACTCGCAGGCGGACACGGCGTCCCTCGTCGCTGTCAGCCAGGTGCCGAAACGGTTGTATCCGCGCTCGGCGAAGCCGGCGCCACCAGGGTGACCGTCGTAGACGAACACCGTCGTCTGCTCGGTGTCCGGGTGCAGCGCCGTCGACACCCCGCCGATGTCCCAGCGGTCGCAGGTCGCGAACAGCGGAAGCAGCCCGATCGCGGCGTGCTCCGCGGCGTGCACCGCGCCCGGCACGTCGGCCGGCTCGACGCCCGCGTCCGCGAGCAGTCCCTCCGAGACCACGTACCAGACGCCGCGAGTGCGCAGGTGCCGGGGCGGCAGGTCGAGCGGGAGGTCGCCCAGCACCTCGCCGGTGGTGATCAGCCGGCGCTGGTACCCGACCACCTGGCTCGTCACCTCGACCGTGCCGAAACAGATGGCCAGGCCCCGGTCGACGACACGCTTCCTCGTCTGCTCGACGATCCGGATGTCGGTGTGGTCGCGGGCCGTCGTCGTCCAGTCCGGCGCGGCGTGGACCACGAAGGCGACCGACTCCTCGAGGTCGAGCTCCTCGACGACGAAGCTCACGCCCTGATGCAGGTAGACCGCACCCGCATGCACGGTCGAGTGCGAGGTCGCCGCGTCGACCGTGCCCAGCAGCCGCCCGGTGGCTGCCTCGACGATGCGCACCGGCGGGCCGCCGACGCCCCGGATGTCGACGTCGGGCCGCCCCCGCTGGGTCCAGTACCAGCCCGCCGGCCGCCGGCGCAGCCGACCGAGCCGCACCAGGTCGTCGAGCACCGGGCGGGACGCCGCGCCGAACAGCTCCAGATCGCTCTCCGTGATCGGCAGCTCCGCGGCCGCGCACTCGAGGTGCGGGCCGAGCACGTATGGATTGTCGGGGTCGAACACGGTCGCCTCGACCGGGCGGCCGAACACGGCCTCGGGGTGATGCACCAGGTAGGTGTCGAGCGGATCGTCCCGGGCGACCAGCACGGCGAGCGCTTCCTGCCCCGCCCGGCCGGCGCGGCCGGCCTGCTGCCGAAGCGAGGCGAGCGTCCCCGGATAACCCGCGATCACCGTCGCGTCCAGGCCGCTGATGTCCACCCCGAGCTCCAGCGCCGACGTCGTCGCGACGCCCAGAAGATCACCCGAGCGCAGCCGGCCCTCCAACTCGCGGCGTTCCTCGGCGAGATAGCCCGCGCGGTAGGCGGCAACCCGCTCCCCCAGCTCCGGCGCCACCAGTCCCAGCGCCCGCCGCGTCGAGTTCGCCACCACCTCGGCCGCCCGCCGCGACCGGACGAAGACCAGCGTGCGCACCCCGTCCGCCACCAGATCCGCGAGCAGGTCCGCCGACTCGGCGGTGGCCGAACGCCGGACCGGCGCGCCGTTCTCGCCGCCGCCCGGAGCACCGAGGCCCGAAGCACCGAAGCCCGGCTCCTCGGCCCCGGCCACCTCGGCGGCCACCTCGGCGTCCGACTCGGCGGCCGACTCGCCCGCCGCCGACGCGGCGGCACCCGAGGGGGCATCCGCGTCGGCGCTCGACGGGCGCCTCGGCCCGGTCAGGAACAGCGGCGGCTCGTACAGCACGAAGTCCGTCGCCCCGTGCGGGGAGCCGTCCACCTCGACCACGTCGACGTCGACGCCCGTCAACCGAGTGGCGGCAACCCCTGGCTCCGCGACCGTCGCCGACGCGAGCACGAACACCGGATCCGATCCGTACCGGGCGCAGACCCGCCGCAGCCGGCGCAGCACCAGGGCGACGTGGGCGCCGAACACCCCGCGGTAGCCATGGCACTCGTCGATGACCACGAACCGCAGGCCACGCAGAAACGGCCCGAACCGACGGTGCCCCGGCAGGATCCCGCGGTGCAGCATGTCCGGGTTCGTCAGCACGAAGGTGGCATGTGCGCGCACCCACTCGCGTTCGGCGGCGGGCGTGTCACCGTCGTAGCTCGCCGCGCGGACCGCCGCCAGCGCCAGCGAACGCACCGCGCGAAGCTGGTCGTGGGCCAGCGCCTTCGTAGGCGCCAGGTACAGCGCCCGAGCGGTCGGGTCGGCAAGCAGCGTCGTCAGCACTGGCAGGAGGTAGCCGAGCGACTTGCCGGACGCCGTGCCGGTGGCGAGCACGACGCTGCGCCCCGCGAACGCCGCCCCCGCCGCCGCGGCCTGATGGCTCCACGGCGCGGACACACCGGCGGACCGCAGCCGCCGCAGCAGCAGCGGGTCCACCCACTGCGGCCAGTCCACCGAAGTCCCGGCCCGGGCCGGGATCCGCTCGACGTGCGTCACGCATTTGTCCCGCCGGCGATCCGCCCGCAGCCGGGACAGGATCTCCGACCCGCGGTCGCTGGCCACCTCGGACTCCTGCCTCCCCTACGACGGCGCGCGCGGCCATCGATGCCGCGGACGGTCTCAAGAGTAGGCAAGCCACGCTATGCCGCACTGTCCTGGCCGTCCGGCGCGCGCAGACCTGCTGAACCGCCACCGCCCCGGCCGGCAGCCGACACGCCGACACCGAACCAGCCGAAATGCCGCATCGGCGCCTTCCGGACGGACCGTGCCGGCTGGTCACCGAGAGTGGCACACGGCAGCGGAAGATCAGGCGTAGATTTCCGGTGGCGTCGGTACGCGTCAGGTCCGGCGCGTCGGGTCAATCCGGCGCACCGGGCCATGGTGGTGTGGGGTCACGCCAGCTCGTGGAACCTTCCGCCCAGTTGTGTGATGCACCGGTCGGATTAGCCCTCCACGCCGCGGGGTAGTGGCGCCTGAAGTCGAGTCCTCGGACTCGAGGACGCCCGCGCGCGCCCGACCGACACGTCGACGTAGTACGCAGGAGGATCCGTGGACCTGTCCCTCACGACCCGCCAGGAAGGCGACCACACGGTCGTCGTCGTAGGCGGCGAGATCGACGTCTACACCGCGCCGAAGCTGCGTGAGCAGCTCATCGACCTTGTCTCAGCCGGCTCCTACCACCTGATCGTCGACATGGAGGGCGTCGAGTTCCTCGACTCCACCGGTCTCGGCGTCCTGGTCGGTGGCCTCAAGCGCGTCCGGGCGCACGACGGCTCGCTGCGCCTCGTCTGCACCCAGGAGCGCATTCTCAAGATCTTCCGGATCACGGGCCTGACCAAGGTGTTCCCGATCCACGCCTCCATCGAGGAAGCGCTCGCCGCGAACGACTGAGGCGCGTCGGCCACCCGGCCCGCCGTCCGCCCGGGACGGCGGTGACGCGGGTGGCCACGAAGGACGTCGCGCCGGGGCTCCTGCCCCGGCCACCCTGGGGCCGGGCGGGCGCCTTCCGCGAGACCGCCGTCATCGGCAGTCGGTGCCGGCCCCGGGCCGTGGCCGCGGCAGGTGCGCTTCGCGTTCGCGGCGTCCGCGCCCGCCGGCGCGCGACACTCCGCCGCGAGCCAGCGTGGTCAGGACCGCGCACGCGGCCGTGGGACCCGCGTCGGCGCCGCAGCAGAGACGATGCTCATCACCAGGACGGACCCCCGGAGGCCGCATGTCCACCGTCGAGTTGCGTTTCGCCGCCCTGCCGGGGCACGTCCAGACCGCCCGCCGGATCGCGATGGCGGTCGCACGCCGCGGCGGAGTGCCCACCGGGGCGCTGGACGAGATCCGGCTCGCCGTCGGCGAGGCCTGCCTGCGCGCGGTGAACGTGAACCGCCGCCGAGCGCCGGAGGAGCCGATCGAGATCACGATGACCAGCGCCGACGGCATGTTCACGGTGACGGTCGCCGACGCCGGCGAGCTCGGCGACGACGTGGCGCCCGGCCCCGACGGCGGCCTGCTCGGGGCACCCGCCCTGTTCGACCTGGGCCCGCGCGAAGGCGCCCAGTCCGCCTGGGACCCGTCGGCGGACCTCCCCGGCGACCAGGAGCCCGGCGCGGCCGGTTCGGCGCTGCCGCCCGGCATCGGCCTCGCGATCATCGAGGGACTCGTCGACGACGTCCAGATCCGCAGCCGGCCCAGCGGCGTCGGCACCGTGCTGACGATGACCTGGGACGTCGCCGCCTTCATCGAGGCCACCCTGGCGGGTGGCATGGCGGCGGCGGGCAACCCCGCCCTCTGACGGGGCCTGCGTCGGCTGGTTTCGGCCGCCTGGCACGCAGATGGCCCCGGGACGCAACCGGCCTGCCGGCACACCACGCGGGGCGGAGGGAACCTCGCTGACGACACGTGCGCTACGGACCCGCAGGGGGCGGTCGGCCGCAAAAACGAGCGCACGCCGCAGACGTGTGGATAGACTCCGCCGCATCTCAGGGACGGTCTTAGCTGGTCGTCCCTGACCGGAGTTGGTGCTCCCGGTGGAGTGCGGTGGAGGTGGGACAGGGACCTTCCGCGAGACGGCAACGCAGGCGCTGAGCCAGCCGGCAGCCGTGGTACTTCCCGTGCAAGGGACGCCACGTCACCGACCTGGGATCCCTGCTGGAACGGCGCCACCGGTCCAGCAGGTCATGCGGCCTGCGCGCCGCCAGCCACGGTTTGCCCCCGCGAACCCACGACATCCCCGATAGCCACCCGCGGCGTCGTCCGATGCGATGCCTTGCTGTGACCGTTGGACAGACGTGCGTCGTCGAGCCGCGACGGCGAACGCGCGACCGACAGTCCAGGGGACAAAAAGTGCAGACCGGGAGGAGCCATGTCCCCGATCCGAGTCGCGGAGTCACCCGCGACCGCTGGGATCGACCTTACTGGCGGGCAACTGGGATTGGTCGCCGGTGTGGCGTTCATCGCAGCGTTGGCCCTGCTTGTGGCCGCTTATCTGGTCCGCGAGGTGCTCGCGGCCAGCCAGGGTGGCCCCAAAATGATCGAGGTCGGCGCAGCCGTTCAGGAGGGCGCTGCCGCCTATCTGCGCCGACAGTTCAAGACGCTGGCCGGGTTCGTCGTCGTCATCCCCTTCGTCCTGCTGGCGCTGCCCGCCGATGACACCGGCGCCAGAGTCGGCCGGTCGGTGTTCTTCGTCGTCGGCGCGATCTTTTCCGCGCTCGTCGGCTTCGTCGGCATGTCGCTCGCGACCCGGGCGAACACCAGAACCGCGGCGGCTGCCAACGAACGCGGCGAGAAGGCCGCGCTTCGGCTGGCGTTCCGCACCGGCGGCGTCGTCGGCATGTTCACCGTCGGACTCGGCCTGCTCGGGGCCGCCGTGGTCGTGCTCGCCTTCAAGGACACCGCGCCCCAGGTCCTCGAGGGCTTCGGGTTCGGCGCCGCGCTGCTCGCGATGTTCATGCGGGTCGGCGGCGGCATCTTCACCAAGGCCGCGGACGTCGGCGCCGACCTGGTAGGCAAGGTCGAGAAGGGCATTCCGGAGGACGACCCGCGCAACGCGGCGACCATCGCGGACAACGTCGGCGACAACGTCGGCGACTGCGCCGGCATGGCCGCCGACCTGTTCGAGTCCTACGCCGTCACCCTCGTCGCCGCGCTGATCCTGGGCGTGAAGGCGTTCGGCGAGCACGGGCTGGTGTTCCCGCTGCTGATCCCGGCCGTCGGCGTCATCACCGCCGTCATCGGCATCTTCGCCGTCGCCCCGCGCACCAAGGACCGCAACGGGATGGCGGCGATCAACCGCGGATTCTTCATCTCCGCGGTGATCTCCGCGATCGGCTCGGTCATCGTCGCGATGGTCTACCTGCCGAGCAGCTTCGCCGACTTCCCGGGCCTGGCCGGGAGCACCCAGGACGGCAACCCGCGGGTGATCGCCATCAGCGCCGTGCTGATCGGCATCGTGCTCGCCGCGGCGATCCAGCTGCTCACGGGCTACTTCACCGAGACGGCCCGCAAGCCGGTGCGCAGCGTCGTCGAGGCGTCCACCACCGGCCCGGCGACCAACATCCTCGCCGGCATCGGCGTCGGTCTCGAGTCGGCGGTCTACTCGGCGGTGCTGATCGGCGCCGCCGTGTTCGGCGCCTACCTGCTCGGCTTCGGCAGCGTCACCATCGCGCTGTTCGCGGTCGCGCTCGCCGGCACCGGGCTGCTCACGACGGTCGGCGTCATCATCTCGATGGACACCTTCGGGCCGGTCAGCGACAACGCCCAGGGCATCGCCGAGATGTCCGGCGAGGTGACTCCGGAGGGCGCGGAGATCCTCACCTCGCTGGACGCGGTCGGCAACACCACGAAGGCCATCACCAAGGGCATCGCGATCGCGACGGCGGTCTTCGCCGCGACCGCGCTGTTCGGGTCGTTCACCGACACGGTCACCGAGGCGCTGGCGAAGGCCGGCGTTTCTCCGGAGGCCAACCGCGGGCTCGTCGGTGGGCTCAACGTGGCCTACCCGGACGCACTCGTCGGCCTGATCCTCGGCGCCGCCGTCGTGTTCCTGTTCTCCGGGCTCGCGATCAACGCTGTCGGCCGGGCCGCCGGCCGGGTCGTCTGGGAGGTGCGCGCCCAGTTCCGCGACCATCCGGGGATCATGGACGGCACGGAGAAGCCCAACTACAGCGCGGTGGTCGACATCTGCACCCGCGACTCGCTGCGGGAGCTGATCACGCCGGGCACGCTGGCCGTGATGGCGCCGATCGCGGTCGGGTTCGGGCTCGGCTACCCGCCGCTTGGCACCTACCTCGCCGGCGCCATCGCCGGCGGCGTGCTGATGGCCGTCTTCCTCTCGAACTCGGGCGGTGCCTGGGACAACGCGAAGAAGCTGGTCGAGGACGGCGCCCACGGCGGCAAGGGCTCGGAGGTCCACGCGGCGACCGTCATCGGCGACACGGTCGGTGACCCGTTCAAGGACACCGCCGGCCCGGCGATCAACCCGCTGATCAAGGTGATGAACCTGGTCAGCCTGCTGATCGCACCTACCGTGGTCAAGTTCTCGGTCGGCGAGGACAAGAACACCTGGCTCCGGGTCCTGATCGCCGTCGCGGCGGTCGCCGTGATCACCACGGTGATCGTGATCTCGAAGCGGCGGGGCGGGTCGCCGGACTCGGCGGCCGCCACCCCCGGCGCGGCCGGGGCCTCGGCCAACGGCACGGTGACCGACGCGCCCACGCCAGTGTCGCCGGACCAGACCACCGTCAACGAGGTGAACGTCTAGGCGCCCGCGACCGGGCGCCCGCGTCGGCAACACCCCGTCCGCACGAGCCGATCCAGACGGACACGACCGCCCATCGCCGGTACCCCGGCGGTGGGCGGTCGCCGTACTGGTCCCTGACAGCGCCACCCGCGGCCCGGGCACCACGCCGCCGCACCCTGCGCCACGCCGCGCGCCGCACCGCGAGGTGACCGCCGCGGCGCGGGAGGTCGGTCACGTGACGCGCTCAGGGGATGGCGTACCGACACGGTCAGCCCTTACCGTGTCGGCGGTGTCCACCCCGCCGAGCCAACGGCCCGGCGCGGGCCGGGCGCCTCCGTACCCCCACCGGGCGGACGCGACCCGCGGCCTCGAGCGCCCGGAACCGCGACGGGCGGCCGGGCCGGAACCGCACGGACCGCGACCGTGGTCAAGCACCGCCACGTCGCCGGGCCGCCGTGGCATGAGGCAGCCGTCACGACACGGTGATAAGGAAGGAGAGGTCCGACCAGGAGCCCGGGGCGCGTCCCCGGGCGTGCCCGCATGCCACCATCGAACCTCCACCCGGCCTCCGCGGGCAGACGGTGGGAAGCCGACCGAGGCGGCGCGGCGTACCGTGCAGCACGACACGTGCACTGGTTGCGGTGACGGCTCACCGGTTGAGGTGGGTGGAGCCACCGACAGCCACGAGAACAGCCCACAGCTACACGAGAACAGCAGTACCGAGGAGACCAGTGCCACCGCGCGCGAAGACGACGGCCCGAACCCCGTCCCGGTCGTCCACCCCGCTAGCCGAGCCGCCGGGCGTCGACGAGGACGTCCTGGACGCGGACGAGCAGGTCGACGAGACCGGGTCGTCGTCTGGTACCGCCCGCGGCGGCGCAGCCCGGCGACGGTCGGCCGCCGGCGGCGCGGGCACCCGGCTGGTGATCGTCGAGTCGCCGGCGAAGGCTAAGACGATCGCGGGCTATCTCGGGCCTGGCTGGCAGGTCGAGTCGAGCATCGGCCACATCCGCGACCTGCCGCGCAGCGCCGCGGACGTGCCGGCGGCGCACAAGGGCAAGCCATGGGCGCGGCTCGGAGTGGACGTCGACAACGGCTTCGAACCGCTGTACATCGTCACCCCGGACAAGCGCCAGCAGGTCAGCAAGCTCAAGGAGCTCGTCAAGGACGCGAGTGAGCTCTACCTCGCGACAGACGAGGACCGCGAGGGCGAGGCGATCGCCTGGCACCTGCTGCAGACGCTGAAGCCGACGGTGCCGGTCAAGCGGATGGTCTTCCACGAGATCACCCCGCAGGCGATCCGGCGGGCCGTCGACAGCCCGCGCGACATCGACGAGAACCTCGTCAACGCGCAGGAGACCCGCCGCATCCTGGACCGGCTCTACGGCTACGAGGTCTCCCCCGTGCTGTGGAAGAAGGTCATGCCGAAGCTGTCGGCGGGCCGGGTGCAGTCGGTGGCGACGCGGATCCTGGTCGAGCGGGAGCGGGCGCGGATGCGCTTCCGCTCGGCGGACTACTGGAACATCGAGGGCCGGTTCGCGGCCACCGTCGGCCACGACGGCAACAAGCCCGACCCGACGCTGCTGCCCGCGACCCTGGTCGCGCTCGACGGCCACCGGCTGGCCACCGGTCGCGACTTCGACGCCACGGGCAGGCTGACCTCGGCCGACGTCGTCCGCCTCGACGAGGCCGGCGCGACCGGCCTCGCCGACCGGCTGGCCGCGACGGTCTTCGCCGTCCGCTCCGTCGAGACGAAGCCTTACCGCCGCTCGCCGTACGCGCCGTTCATGACGTCGACGCTGCAGCAGGAGGCCGGCCGCAAGCTGCGGTTCTCCAGCAAACGCACCATGCAGATCGCGCAGAAGCTGTACGAGAACGGCTTCATCACCTACATGCGAACCGACTCGACGAACCTGTCCGAGACGGCGCTGGCCGCCGCCCGGGACCAGGCTCGGCAGCTGTACGGCCCCGAGTACGTGCCCGACAAGCCCCGGATCTACACGAAGAAGGTCAAGAACGCCCAGGAGGCGCACGAGGCGATTCGTCCCGCCGGCGACACGTTCCGCACTCCCGGCGAGGTGCGCGCCGAGCTGGACGTCGACGGCTTCCGGCTCTACGAGCTGATCTGGCGGCGCACCGTGGCGAGCCAGATGGCCGACGCCCGCGGCACCAGCGCCACCATCCGCATCGGCGGCACCTCCAGCACGGGTGAGGACGCCGAGTTCGTCGCCACCGGCAAGGTCATCACCTTCCCCGGCTTCCTGCGCGCCTACGTCGAGGGCGCCGACGATCCTGACGCCGAGCTGGAGGACCGCGAGACCCAGCTGCCCGACGTCCGCCAGGGCGACCAGCTGGCGACCCGGCAGCTCACCCCACGCGGCCACTCCACCAGCCCGCCACCGCGGTTCACCGAGGCGAGCCTGGTCAAGACGCTGGAGGAGCTGGGCATCGGCCGCCCGTCGACGTACGCGTCGATCATCGGCACGATCCAGGACCGCGGCTACGTCTGGAAGAAGGGCACCGCCCTCGTTCCGAGCTTCGTCGCGTTCGCCGTCGTCGGCCTCCTGGAGGACCACTTCGGCCGGCTGGTCGACTACCGGTTCACGGCGACGATGGAGGACGACCTCGACGACATCGCCGCCGGCACGGCCGCCTCGACGGACTGGCTGACCCGCTTCTACTTCGGCGACGGCGCCGCCGGCGCCGGCACCCCGGCCGGCGCTGTGGACGGCACCGGCCCCGCCGGGTCCAACGGCGAGGCCGCGCGCACCGGCAAGGCCACCGGCGACGAGGGGCTCAAGCACCTCGTCAGCGAGCGGCTCGGTGAGATCGACGCGCGCGAGGTCAACTCGATCCCGCTCGGCGAGGACGCCGACGGCGTACCGGTCGTGGTCCGCGTCGGTCGCTACGGGCCGTACATCCAGCACGGCGAGGAGCGCGAGCGGCGGCCCAAGGTGCCGGAAGACCTGCCGCCGGACGAGCTGACCGTCCTGAAGGCGCTGGAGCTGCTCGCGGCGCCGTCGGAAGACCGCGTTCTCGGCACCGATCCCGACACCGGCGCGACCATCACCGCGAAGGCCGGCCGCTACGGCCCCTACGTCACGACCGACACGGACCCGCCGCGGACGGCAAGCCTGCTCTCGACGATGGCGCTGGAGAAGATCACGCTGGACGACGCCCTGCGGCTGCTCACCCTGCCCAGGGTGCTCGGCGCGGGCGCGGACGGCGAGGAGATCACCGCCCAGAACGGTCGCTACGGCCCCTACGTGAAGATGGGGACGCAGAGCCGGTCCCTGGAGTCCGAGGAGCAGCTGTTCACCGTGACGCTGGAGGAGGCGCTGGCCCTGCTGGCGCAGCCGAAGACGCGTGGACGGCGCAGCGCGGCCGACGTCCCGCCGCTGCGTGAGCTCGGGCCCGACCCGGCGTCCGGCAAGCCAGTCGTGCTCAAGGAGGGCCGCTTCGGCCCGTACGTGACCGACGGCGAGACCAACGCGAGCCTGCGCAAGGGCGACGAGATCGACACGCTGACGATCGAGCGCGCCGGCGAGCTGCTCGCCGACCGACGCGCCCGCGGCCCGGCCACCCCGCGCCGCTCGGCGACGGGCCCGGCCAAGGCGAAATCCACCGCCAAGGCCAAATCGACGACGAAGGCGAAGGCGGGCACCGGAACCCGGGCGACCGCCCGGCGGACGACCGGCTCCGACGAGCCCGGCGAGGCTGGCTGATGGTCCCCGGCGACGGGGACGAGCAGGACAATCTGACGACGGCGCGAGGCACGTCCGCGCCGGACAGCGGCGACGAGCACGGCCTCGTCGGCGAGCTGGACTACGAGGACGATCCGACCCGCTCGGGCGAATTAGCGGCTCGCCGTCCGCGCCGCGCGGGCTGGGCCGTCAAGACGGTCGGCCAGCATCCGGTCACCAGCGTGCCCGAGCCGCCGGAGCGGCGCGCCCCCGCCGACTCGGACGAGGGCGACGTGCGCGCGGTGCTGCGCCTGCCCGAGTTTCGCCGGCTGTGGATCCAGCTCGGGCTTTCGAGCCTGGGCGACTGGATGGGCCTACTCGCGACCACGGCGATGGTCACCCAGCTGCAGAAGGGCTTCTCCGGGCAGGCGTACGCACTCGGCTCCCTGCTGATCATCCGGCTGGCACCGGCGCTGATCTTCGGCCCGCTGGCCGGCGCCGTCGCCGACAAGCTCGACCGTCGGCTGACCATGGTCGTCACCGACCTGCTGCGCTTCGTCCTGTTCCTCTCGATCCCGATCGTCGGCACGCTGACCTGGTTGCTGACCGCGTCGTTCCTGATCGAGTGCGTGACCCTGCTGTGGGCGCCGGCCAAGGAGGCCAGCGTCCCGCATCTGGTGCCGAAGGAGCGGCTGGCGGCGGCTAACACGCTCAGCCTGCTCACCACCTACGGCAGCGCCCCGGTCGCGGCGGCGATCTTCGCCCTGCTGGCGACGCTGTCGCGCAGCCTCGCCCCCGGCTACCCGTACTTCCGGGACTCCTCGGTCGACATCGCGCTGTACTTCAACGCCGCGACCTTCCTGCTCTCGGCGATCGTGATCTGGGGCCTGAAGTCGATCGGCAAGGCCGCCCGCCCCGAGCACGGGCCGGAGCCGGGCTTCTTCGCCTCCATCACCGAGGGCTGGAAGTTCGTCGGCAACGACCGGCTCGTGCGCGGCCTCATCATCGGCATCCTCGGCGGCTTCGCCGGCGCCGGCTGTGTCATCGCGCTCGGCAAGCTGTACGTCCAGATCCTCGGCGGCGGGGACGCGGCCTACGGCGTGCTGTTCGCCGCCGTGTTCATCGGCCTCGCCACCGGCATGGCCGTCGGGCCGAAGCTGCTCGGCGACTACAGCCGCACCAGGCTGTTCGGGGTCTGCGTCACCGGCGCCGGCATCACACTGGTGTTCGTCGCGATCATCCCGAACCTGGTGCTCGCCTGCATTCTCGTCACCCTGGTGGGCATGTTCGCCGGGGTGGCGTGGGTCACCGGCAACACGCTTCTGCAGGCCGAGGTCGCCGACGAGCTGCGCGGACGGACGTTCGCGCTCGTGCAGTCACTGGTGCGCATCGACCTGCTGCTCGTGCTGGCCGCGGCCCCCGCGCTGGTCGGCCTGATCGGCTCCCACAGCGTGCATCTGTGGGGCGACGTCAACGTCCGGGCCGATGGCGTGACGTTCGTGCTGCTGGGCGGCGGTGTCCTCGCCATCGTGGTCGGCCTGTTCGCCTACCGGGAGATGGACGACCACTCCGGCGTGGCGGTGCTGCCCGACCTCTGGAACGCGTTGCGCGGACGTCGGCAGAACCGCCGGCCGCGCTACACCGGCCTGTTCGTCGCGATCGAGGGCGCGGACGCCGCCGCTCGGGCCGACGAGCTGGCAACCCTGCGCTCTTGGCTCACGGCGTCGGGCCGCGAGGTGGTGGTCGCCTCGGACGCCGTGATCGCCGCGCCGCTGGAGACCGCTCTGCGCCAGCTCCAGGCCGACCCGACGGCCGCGCTGCACCCCCGGACCGAGGCCCTGCTCGCCGCGGCCGCCCGGGCCGAGCACGTGGCCCGGGTCATCGAGCCGGCGCTCGCGCGCGGCGCCGTGGTGCTGACCGACCACTACGTCGACTCGACCGTCGCGCACCAGAGCGCCGCGCGTTACGCCGGGCTGGACGAGCTCACCGTGCTGGCCCAGTGGGCGACCAGGTCGCTCCTGCCCGACGTGACGGTCCTGCTGGACGCCGAGGTGCGCGGGTCGCCGTTCGACGAGGAGGTTCGCGCGGCCTTCCTGCGGCTCGCGGACGAGGAACCCCACCGCTACCTGGTACTCGAGTCGGCCACCCCGCCGGTCGAGCTGCGTGCCCGCATCCGGCAGACGGTCGCCCGCCGGCTCGGTGACGCAACGGGTGGCGCGGCCGCGCACCCCGTCGACCTGGGCGATCTCGCCGACGCGGCCGACCCCGAGCTGGCGGCCGTCGCGGCGGACGGCAGCGGGCCGGACCGGGGGACCAGCGAGCAGCGACGCAGCGGCGAGGATCGGCGCGGCGGTCGTGACCGCCGGCGCGGCTCCGGCCGGCACGACGGCTCCCTGCTGGACGAAGGCTCCCAGCACAACGGCGGCGCCCCGCTCGACGGCGGCTCCCCGCTCGACAACGGCTCCAGGCTCGACGGGGGCTCGCTGCTCGACGACGGCTCGTTGCTGGATGGGGACGCGCTGGCGGACGGCGGCCCGATCGCGGACGGCGGCGGTCGCGAACCGTCCCAGTTCCCGGAAGGCATGGCGTGAGCGTCTGGGACGGCCTCACCGGCCAGGAAGCCGTCGTCGACATCCTCACGACGGCCGCCGCCGCGGCTGCGCTGGTCGGTGGGCCGGACGGCGCCGTCGCCGCCGCCAGGGCCGGGATGACCCACTCCTGGCTTTTCACCGGCCCGTCGGGTGCCGGTCGCGTCGACGTCGCGAGGGCGTTCGCCGCCGCGCTGAGCTGTGAGCACGCCGGCGCGGCGTCCGGTCCGGGCGCGCCGGTCCCGACACCCGGCTGCGGCGAGTGCGTCGGCTGCCACACCGTGCTCACCGACACGGCCGCGGACCTGCGCACCGTGCGCGCCGAGGGCCTGTCACTGGGGGTACAGGACGTCCGGGCCCTGGTCCGGGACGCGGCGAGCGCCCCGACGAGCGGCCGCTACCGGGTCCTGCTCATCGAGGAGGCCGACCGCCTCACCGACTCCGCCGCGAACGCCCTGTTGAAGGCGCTGGAGGAGCCGGCCGACCGGTCGGTGTTCCTGCTGTGCGCTCCCTCCGTGGACGACGTGATACCCACGATCCGGTCGCGCTGCCGGGTGGTGGCGCTGCGGCTGCCGTCCGTGGACGACATCGTCGCCGCGCTGCTGCGCGACGGCGTCGACGAGCGGGCGGCGCACGTCGCCGCACGGGCGGCGCAGGGCCACCTGGGCCGGGCCCGGCTGCTGGCCGGCGACGAGGAGGCGAGGGCCCGGCGCGCCCAGGTGCTCGCCCTGCCGGGTCGGCTCGGCCGGGCGGCCGAGTGTCTGGCCGCCGCCGCCGACCTCGTCGCGGCGGCGAACGCGGACGCCGACGCGGCGAACACCGAGCGGGACGAGGCGGAGGCGGACGCGCTGCGCACGGCGCTCGGTGTCGGCGCGACGTCGTCGGGCGCGACCGGCCGGTCGAAGCGGGCGACGAAGGCGACCCCGAAGGCCAGGACGATGACGGTCCGTGGTGCCGCCGGTGCGCTGAAGGATCTGGAGAAGTCGCAGAAGAGCCGTGGCCGGCGCACGGTTCTCGACTCGCTGGACCGGGCGCTGCTGGACCTGGCCGGCCTCTACCGGGACGTGCTCGCCCATCAGCTCGGCGCGACCGTCGACCCGGTCAACCCGGACGCCGCTGCGGAGATCGGCCGGCTCGCCGACGGGGCGACCCCGGAGCGCACCCTGCAGCGGCTGGAGGCGGTGCTGGCGACCCGGGACTCGCTGGCCGACAACCCCGGCCTCGTCGCCCAGCTCGCCGTCGAGTCGCTCGCGCTCACCCTGCGCGACCGCTGAGCCGGGCGCCGGCGCGGACGGCGCACGCCGGGTCGCGCACCCGCGACGAACCGGATGCCCCGGCCCGAATGCGGACGTACGCTCGGGACGACGGTCGACGCCAGGACGGCGGGCACGCATGTCGATGATGTGCGCGGTGGCCTTCTCGCCCCGCGGGAAGTTGTACTACGCCGATCCCGGGCGGTGGGAGCCGCGCGTCGGCGACCGGGTGCTCGTCGCCACCGACGACGGCCCCGAGGTCGCGACGTGCATGTGGGCGCCGCAGTGGGTCACCGAGGACATCGGCCAGCTGCCCGTGCTGGTCGGGTTCGCGGCGGACGAGGACGTGGAGCGCGACCAGACGTCTCGGCGGCGCCGGGCCCAGGCGCGGGTCGCCGCCAAGCGGCTCGCGCGGGAGCACGACCTGCCCATGAAGATCATCGGCGTCGATCACGTCAGCGCGTCCGACACGTTCACGATCTACTTCACCGCCGACGGACGGGTGGACTTCCGCGCTCTCGTCCGCGACCTGAACCGCACGCTCGACACGCGCGTCCACCTGCGCCAGCTGTCCGCCCGGGACAGCGCGAAGCTGCAGGGCGGCATCGGCTCCTGCGGCCGGGAGCTGTGCTGCTCGACGTTCCTGACCGACTTCGAGCCGGTGAGCATCCGGATGGCGAAGGACCAGAACCTGGCACTAAACCCGCTGAAGATCAGCGGTGCCTGCGGCCGGCTGATGTGCTGCCTGCGCTACGAACACCCGCTGTACGAGGAGTTCGCCGCCGCGGTCCCGGCCGTCGGGGCGCGGGCGAGCACCCCCGACGGGCCCGGCCGGGTGGTCGGCCATGACGTGCCTCGCCAGCAGGTCGTGGTGGCGTTGGACGGCGGCGGGCGGCGTGCCTGCGACCGGGCCGACGTCTGCTCCTCCCGCAAGTCCCATGACGCCGCCTATCCGTCCACCGCCGCTCCGTCCACCGCCGCGTCCGGCGGAAGAACGGGATGCGGTTCCGTGAGCGCGCCCGCGGGCGGGTCCGCGCCCGCGGGCGGGTCGGTCGGGGACGGCGCGGCAGGGGCGACGGACCGAGACGGGCCGCAGCCGCACCACGAGCCGTCGACCAACAAGGGCGCGCGGCACCGGATCCGCCGGCGTGCCCGCGACCGTCCCACCGACACGGACTGACACCGATTGACGCGGACTGAGCGGACTGACGCGGCGATCGGCTCCGAAGACGACGAAATCGGCGGAGCGCTCCCCACACGCTGGGCAGGAAGCGCTCCACCGGTTCACCGGCCCGGGCTCACGGGTCGAAGCGGTAGCCCATTCCCCGCAGGGTGGTGACCAGCCGGCGCTGCGGCGGCCGGCCCTCCACCTTGGTCCGCACCCGGCGAACGTGCTCCGTCACCGTTGCGGGGTCCTGGAACCGCGTGCCCCAGACCTGTTCGAGCAGCTCCTCCCGGCTGAACACCCGGCGCGGGTGACGAGCCAGGAAGGCGAGCAGCTCGTACTCCCGCGCGGTCAGGTCGATCCGCTCGCCGGCGACCGCCACCTCGCGGGCCCGCAGGTCGATGGAGACGTCGCCGTAGATCAGCGGCTCGTTGCCGTCGCCGGTACGCTGCGGCGGCGCCTCCACCGGCCGGCGGCGCAGGCGAGCGCGCACCCTGGCCACCAGTTCGCGCAGCGAGTAGGGCTTGACGACATAGTCGTCGGCCCCGAGCTCCAGGCCGACCACCCGGTCGACTTCCTCGGCCCGGCCGGTCAGCATGATCACCGGTACCTCGCTCGTCTGGCGAAGCCGGCTGAGCACGGCGAAGCCGTCCATGCGCGGCATCGCGACGTCGAGCACGACCAGGTCGATCTCGGTGGTCTGGAACAGGCGGAGCGCGGTCTCGCCATCGGCCGCCTCAAGCACTCGATAGCCGAATCGTTCCAGGCTTCGCGCGAGTGCCACGCGCGATGCTTCGTCATCCTCTGCGACGAGCAGCGACGCCCCTCGCGTCGTCGTCGTGGCTGCTTCCCCGGTCATGGCGAAACCCTACGCAACCCCTCCGCTGCAACTGCGACCGGGGTCGCATTTGACGAATTTCGGTCGACCGGCGACACCACCTCGACACGTAAACGTGACCAAGCCAAAGCTTTCCGTGTCCCAGGCCCTACTCGAACCCCAGGGCACCCATCAACCCGTCACCAGACGACCCGGACACTCACGATCGCCGCCCACCCGTCGCGATCATGCGGAACCGTCGGTGGCGGCCCCCCGGCGGCGCCCGAGCGGCCGAAGATCGGCGAAACTCCACCCGGCCGCCCACGTCAGCAACGTCATCCCATCTGGCATACTCGGAGCCGCGTCCAGCCAGCGCTGGACCTCGCCGAAGTAGCTCAGTGGCAGAGCAATCGCCTCGTAAGCGATAGGTCGCGGGTTCAATCCCCGCCTTCGGCTCGCGGCGGCCTTCCTCGCTCGCTGCCTTTGCAGGCAGCTTCCCCGAGGCCGAGCCCCGGACCCCACGGCAGCAGGCTCCACCCCCCGCACCCCGCACCCCCGCAGACCTCGCTGCCTCGCGGCAGCCTCGTCAATCCATCCGGACCTCGCGGCGGCCTTCCTCGCTCCCTGCCCGGTAGGCAGCCTCGGGTGGGCGGCCGATTGGCTGCGCCGGGGCCGGTGGGGGCGGTGGCGTTCAGGTCAGGGAGCGGGTGGCTGTGACGTCGTATTCGGAGACCGAGGCGGCTAGCAGTGCGGCGCTGTGGTCGTCGGTGGGGCCCGCGCCTCGGAAGGCTTCGACGGCGGACTGCGAGGTCCAGCGTTCGAAGATGACGATGCGGCCGGCATCCACCAGGTCCGCGGTGATGGAGAAGTCGAGGCAACCGGGCGTGCTGCGGGCCTGTTCGACCACGCTCACGCAGCCGGCGAGGTAGGACTCGCGCTGGTCCGGATCGACGATCAGGTGCCCCGCGACGATCACCATCTGGTCTGCTCCCCTGCTGGCTCGAACCGGGCGTCGCAACCTCTGACCCCCGGCCGAGGTCAGGCTCATCGGCCGACCACGACAACAACCTCGGGATCCCAGCCGCGGACCGGCGCCTCCCGCGCGCACCCCGGTCGACCGGCCTGGAGACGATCATGCGCAGCGTGGTGAACCGACGGTGAACCAAACGGTGGCACGCTGTTAGTGGTCGGTTACAGGTGGCACTTAGAACCGATCGGCGACCGGTGGTTGCCACCAGCGAGGTGAATTCGGCCGACCCGCCGAAAGGCGACATGACCACAGACGGAGGAACCGTCATGAAGGCTACATATCGGGCGCCGACCCTCAAGGATGTCGGCTCCTTCCGCGAGCGCACCCATGGCTGGGGCTTCGGTGGCTGGGGCGGCGGCTTCGGCTGGGGCGGCGGCTGGGGTTGGGGCCACGGCTGGGGCGGCTGGGGCTGGGGCTGGGGCTGGTGATCAGCATCGACCTGGCCGACGACCCGTCGTCCTGAGCAGCGAACCCCGTCCTGACAATGCCCGTGGCGGTGGCCCTGTTGGCCACCGCCACGGCCCATCTCCGAGGTCATCCACGTGAAGATCATCTGTGTGGGCGGTGGCCCGGCGGGGCTGTACTTCGCGATCCGCGCCAAGCTGCGGGACGCCCGGCACCGCGTCACCGTCCTCGAACGCGACCGGCCGGGAACGACCCACGGCTGGGGGGTCGTCTACTGGGAGCCGCTGCTCGACGCGCTGTTCCGGTACGACCCCGTCAGCGCTCGCGGCGTGCAGGCCGCCTCCACGCTGTGGCGCGGCCAGCACGTCACCCTCGGCGGCCCGCGAACGGCCTATCTACCGGGCTATGGATACAGCATTCAGCGTGCGGCCCTGCTCAACGTGCTGGCGCATCGGGCCGTCGAGCTGGGCGTCGACGTGCGGTACAGCCACCGGGTGGCCGGTCCGGACGCCCTCGCCGAGCTCGCCGCCGGCTCCGATCTGGTCGTCGCCGCCGACGGTGCCAACAGCCAGGTGCGCCGGACGGCCGATCCGGACGCGTTCGGCACCCAGTTGGAGCAGGGCACCAACCGTTTCGTCTGGCTCGGCACGGACCGGGCCTTCGATACCTTCGTGTTCGCGTTCGAACGCACGAAGGCCGGCTGGATCTGGTTCCACGCCTATCCGTCCGCGGCCGACATCAGCACCTGCATCGTCGAATGCGCCCCGGACACGTGGACCGGCCTGGGACTCGACCGGCTGGACGTCACGGCGGGCTGCCAGCTCCTCGAACGCATCTTCGCCGGTCCGCTCGGCGGCCATCGGCTGCTCGCCGACTGCCAGGGCCGGCCCGCGCGCTGGCAGCGGTTCACCCACGTCGTCAACTGCTCCTGGCACCACCAGAACGTCGTGCTGCTGGGCGACGCAGCGCACACGACGCATTTCACCCTGGGCTCGGGCACCGCGCTCGCGATGCTGGACGCGGTCATGCTCGATCGGTTCCTGCACGAACGCCGCGATGTCGCCACGGCGTTGCGCGACTTCGACCGAGCCGGCCGCGAGGCGCTCGAACCGCTGCAGGATCGGGCCCGCGTCAGCATGGCCTGGTTCGAGGGCGTGGACGACCGGCTGAACGACGCCGTTCCCCGCGCGGCGTGGCCGTCGCCCGTGCCGCCCGGACCCGAGGCGCCGGCTCCCGACCCGCTGGCGTTCGCCTACGCGATGGCCACCCGGCACGGCGACGAGACGCCGCTGCGCTATCAGTTGCTGCGGGCGGCGCAGCGCCCGACGGTGCGGGCGCTGGAGGCGCGGGCCGGCCGGGGCACGCGCTGGCTGCACGAGAAGGGCCGCGCGCTGGTCGCCCGGTAGGCGCCCGACGCCGGCCGCGGACGCGCGGGCCGCGCAGAATCCCCCTAGAAGAAAGGTGAAGGCCCCGGTGGTTCGGAATGAACCAGCCGGGGCCTCGCGCTGCGGTGGCCGTGGGTCAGGCGGACTGAGCCTCGGCGGACTGAGCCTCGGCGGTCTTGGCCTCGTCGACGATCGGCGCGGCGTGCCCACCGTGCTCCGCCTCGTCGTCCTTCAGCCGCTTGATCGAGGCGAGAATCTCGCGCTCGGCGTCGCCGCGGCCGACCCAGCTCGCGCCCTCGACCGACTTCCCGGGCTCCAGGTCCTTGTAGACCTCGAAGAAGTGCTGGATCTCCAGCCGGTCGAACTCCGGCAGGTGACGGATGTCACGCAGGTGCTCCTGGCGGATGTCCGCCACCGGCACGCACAGGACCTTGTCGTCCGGGCCCTTTTCGTCGGTCATCTGGAACATGCCGATGGTCCGGCAGCGCACCAGGCAGCCCGGGAAGGTGGGCTCCTCCAGCAGCACCAGCGCGTCCAGCGGGTCGCCGTCGCGGCCGAGGGTGCCCTCGATGAACCCGTAGTCGGACGGGTAGTGGGTGGAGGTGAACAGCATCCGGTCGAGCCGGATCCGCCCCGTGTGGTGATCCATCTCGTACTTGTTGCGCTGTCCCTTAGGGATCTCGATGGTCACGTCGAACTCGAGGTCCACGCCGCTCCCTGTCTCCTTCTCTCGGTACCCGGCCCGGTGGACCGGCTGGTCTTCCATCCTCCCGGCGCAGGTCCCACGACCGGCGCCGCCCTGCCCACGGACCAGCCCAGGCCGATCCGGTCACTCTGTCGGTCCGCCCGGATGCACGACGGTCGCCCACGTGGGGAACGCGACTACATCCAGTGTCGACGGACTTCCCACAGGCCGCAGCTCCGGCAATGTGGGCTATCCCACCCCGCGCGCCGCACCGGCCAGCTCCCCGCCGGTGACCCCCACGGGAACGACCCCGGAACAATGCCACCCACTCGGGAGAACCGGCCGCCCTCGCCGCGCCCGGCCACGCCGCCAGCGCCTTAAGCTCGCCTGGTGACGGGAGCCCGGGCCGGCGGTCTGACCGCGCTGGTAGGCGCGTTGCTCGCCGGGTCCCTGTCCATGTCGCCCGGACCAGGTCAGGAGCCGACACCGACGGTACCGCGCGACATCGCGCCCGCCTTGGCCGGGCCGCGGGTCGACAGCGCATTGCCCGATCAGGCCACCCTGGCCGCCCGGCTCGCCGGACCGCTGGGCGACGCGGTGCTCGGCGGCCCAGCCGGGTTCGTCGTCGACGCCCTGACTGGCAAGGCGCTGTTCGACGCCCGGTCCACGGTACCGACCGCGCCCGCGTCGACGCTGAAGACGGCCGTCGCCACGGCGACGCTGCGCACCTTCGCCCCCGATGACCGGCTGACCACGCGGGTCGCCTACCAGCGACCCGCTGGCGCGGCCACCGGCACCGGCGGCCCGGCGGGCACCGCGACCCCGGCCGGCGGGACGCTCTGGCTCGTCGGGGCCGGCGACCCGACGCTGACCGCCGCGGCCGACCCCACCAGCTATCCCGCGAGCGCCAGCGCGCGCCTGACGGACCTCGCCGCGCAGGTCCGCGCCGCCGGCATCACCTCGGTCGACCGGGTCGTCGGCGACGGCAGCCTGTTCGCCGGCCCGGGCACGGCGCCGGGCTGGAACGACACCTATGTCACCGAGGGCAACGTCACCCCGGTCTCCGGGCTGGAGGTCGACGCGGGCCGTCCCCAGCCCGGCTCGGTCGGGCCGCGCAGCCCCACCCCGGACGCGTCCGCCGCGGCGGCGTTCGCCGCGGCGCTGCGGGGCGCGGGCGTGGCGGTCGGCTCGACGGCCACCGGCGTCGCCGACCCGGCGGCCCGGACCGTCGCGTCCGCAGCCAGCCCACCCATCCCGGTGCTGGTGGAACGGATGCTGACCGACTCCGACAACGACCTCGCCGAGTGCCTCGGCCGGCTGGTCGCCCACGCCCACGGCCTGCCGGCGACGTTCGCCGGCGCGACGGCCGCGGTCGGCCGGGCGCTGACCGACCTCGGCATCGACACGACCGGAATGTCGCTCGCCGACGTGAGCGGGCTGTCCGTCGACAACATGATCACGCCGCGCACCGTCGTCGGGATCCTGCGGACCGCGACGCTGCCGGGTCACCCGGAGCTGCGCACCGTCCTGACCGGCCTGCCCGTGGCGGGCTTCTCCGGCACCCTCGGCGACCGTTACGGCGGCGCGGACACGGCGGCCGGCGCCGGCGACGTCCGGGCCAAGACCGGCAGTCTGCGGATCGTGACCAGCCTCGCCGGCGAGCTCGTCGACGCGGACGGCCGGCTGCTGCTGTTCGGCTTCTTCGCGCCCGTCGACGAGTCGTCGGCCGCCAAGGCCAGCCTGGACCGGGTCGCGGCGGCGCTTGCGTCCTGCTGCTCGGCCGCCGCCCCGGCCGCACAGCCCGGGGCCGGTAGCGGGCAGCCCCTGGTTCCCGCCGTCGGTGGCGCCGCCGGCCCCGCGCCGGTCGACTAGGCCGCCTCGGCCGGCCCGATCGGCGTCGGTCGGGCTGGTCCTGGCGCAGACGCATGATCGGGTAGCGCGCAGCGGGTAACCTGGCGGGGTGGATGCGCAGCCGGTGGACAGGCAGCCCGTCGACTGGGACTTGGCGGTGGCGACCGCGCGCAAGCTCGTCCGCCCCGGCCCGCAGCTCACGCGGGCGGAGGCCGACGAGGTCGTCACCGAGCTGCGCCGGCTGGCCGTCGAGGCCGAGCGCCACGTCGAGGACTACACCCATCTGCGGCCACCGGCCGCCGCGGTCACGCCGATCGCCGTCGTGGACCGGCCCGAATGGGCCCGTTCCAACGTCGCCGGCCTTCGTATGATCACGACACCGCTGCTGGAGCGCATCACCGACGAGAGCCGCGGAGCCCTGTCAACCGCGGTGGGCCGCCGGGTGACCGGCGTACAGCTCGGGTCGGCACTCGCCTACCTCGCGGGCAAGGTCCTCGGGCAGTACGAGGTGTTCCTCCCGCCCGAGGAGTACGGGCCGGTGCCCACCGTCGCCGCGATGCCCGAGGCTCTCGCCAGGGCCGACGGCGGTTCCGGCCCGGTCGGCCGCCTCAGCCTCGTCGCGCCCAACATCGCGCACGCCGAGCGGCAGCTGTCGGTCGTCCCCCGCGACTTCCGGCTGTGGGTGTGCCTGCACGAGCAGACCCACCGCAGCCAGTTCACCGCGGTGCCGTGGCTGCGGGCGCACCTCGAGTCCGAGATCGGCGCGTTCATCGAGGCGACCGACCTGGACCCCGACGTACTCGCCGACCGGCTGCGCTCCGCCGTGGCCGCGCTGCGAGGCGCAGTGCGCGACCGCGGCCAGGACGCGCCGAGCGTCGTCGAGGCGCTGCAGACCCCGGCCCAGCGGGCCGTGCTCGACCGCCTCCAGGCGCTGATGACCCTGCTGGAGGGCCACGCCGACCAGGTGATGGACGCCGTCGGCCCCAAGGTGGTGCCAACCGTCGCGGACATCCGGGCGAAGTTCGACACCCGGCGGTCCGGCGGCTCGCCCCTCGACCGGTTCGTCCGCCGGCTGCTGGGCCTGGACATGAAGCTGCGGCAGTACCGGCAGGGTGGGGCCTTCGTGCGCGCGGTGGTGGCCGAGGTGGGTGTCGACGGCTTCAACCTCGTCTGGCAGTCACCGGCGACGCTGCCGTCGCAGGCCGAGATCGCCGACCCGGGCGCCTGGATGGCGCGGGTGCTGGGCAGCCGGCCGTCCATCTCGGCATAGCTCGGTCCTCGGCATAGCTCGGTCGACGACGCCCCGCTCGAGCCGTGCCACGGGCCGAGGACGATCGGCCCGTGCGGGGCAGCTCGGAGTTGTCAACGCCTGACGTGAGCGACGGGGTCATTGGTCACCAGCGCGGAACAGCGGATGTACCCGCCAGGATCGCCCGTGCCGGCGGTCGCGGCGGTGCGGCTGGCGGTGCGGCACGGGATCGCCGACCTGCCGCCGGGGGCGTTGGTGCTCGTCGGCTGCTCGGGCGGCCCCGACTCGTTGGCACTCGCGGCGGCGGCGGCGTTCGTCGCGCCCCGGCGGGCGCTGCGGGCCGGCATGCTCACCGTCGACCACGGCTGGGACCCGGCGTCGGCCGCCCGGGCCGCGGCGGTCGCCGAGCAGGGCCGGCGGTTACGGCTTGACCCGGTCGAGGTGCTGACCGCGCACGCGGCCCGCTCGGAGGGTGCGGCGCGGGACGCCCGCCGGGCCGCGCTGCTGGCCGCGGCCGAGCGGCTCGGGGCCGCCGCGCTGCTGCTCGGCCACACGTTGGACGACCAGGCCGAGACGGTCCTGCTCCGGCTGGCGCGGGGGTCCGGCGCCCGGACGCTCGGGGCGATGAGCCCGCGGGACGGGCTGGTGCGCCGACCGCTGCTGGGGGTGCGCCGCGAGCACACCCGGACGGCCTGCCGCGCCGAGGGCCTCGAGCCCTGGGACGACCCGACGAACGCGGACGAGGCGTTCGCGCGGGCCCGGGTGCGGCACAGCCTGCTGCCAGCCCTGGAGGACCAGCTCGGGCCGGGCATCACGGAGGCGCTGGCGCGCAGCGCCGACCTGCTGCGGGCCGACGCGGCGGCATTGGACGCGCTCGCCGAGGACGCCTACGCGCGGCTGACCGGGGAGGCGGCCCGGCCACGGGAGGCGAGTCCGCCGCGGGCTGGGGGCCCGCCGCGGGCTGGGGGCCCGCCGCTGGCTGGGGGCCGGTCGGCGACCGGGGGCCCGGCGGCGGCGATCGATCTCGATGTCGACGCGCTGCACGAGCTGCCGAGCGCGCTGCGCACCCGCGTGCTGCGACGGGCGGCGCTGGCGCTCGGCTCGTCGCCAGCAGCGCTGCGGGCCGAGCACGTCTGGGCGATGGAGGAGCTGGTGACCCGCTGGCGCGGTCAGCAGCCCGTGCCGCTCCCGTCGGGCGTCACCGCCCGCCGCCGAGGTGACAGGATCGCCATGGTCGGACCCGGTACGACCGGGTCCGGGCGCCGCGGGAGGGCGGTCGGGGACGCGCGCGCGGGCGACCCCCCGACGACCGGCTCGCGGCCATCGCCGAACCGGCGGCCAGCCGGTCGGCCGGAGGCCGAGGAGGGCCCGCAGGTGACCCATGCCGACGTGAGCATGCCCGACTTCGACCATGCCCGGTCGGAGCCTGCCGGTGCGACCGCCGACGGGGCCGGGCCGAGCGAAGGGGTCGCGTCGGCGCGGCCGGGCGAGGCGACGATGCCGGGGGTCGCGCCGTCGCTCGCCGGTGACATCGGCGAGGTGCTCGTCAGCGCCGAGGAGATCGCGCAGCGGATCGCCACGCTGGCGGCCCGGGTCGACGCGGACTACGCCGGCCGGGAGCTGCTGATCGTCGGGGTGCTCAAGGGCGCCGTGATGGTGATGGCGGACCTGTCGCGGGCGCTGCGCACGCCGGTGACGATGGAGTTCATGGCGGTGTCGTCGTACGGCTCGGCGACGTCGTCGAGTGGCGTCGTCCGGATCCTCAAGGACCTCGACCGCACGATCGAGGGCCGGGACGTGCTCGTCGTCGAGGACATCATCGACTCCGGGTTGACGCTGTCCTGGCTGCTGAAGAACCTGCGGTCGCGAAACCCGGCGTCGTTGGAGGTTCTCGCCCTCTTCCGCAAGCCGGAGGCCATCACGGTCGACATCGATGTCCGTTATGTCGGCTTCGACATCCCGAGCGCCTTTGTCGTCGGTTACGGCCTCGACTACGCCGAGCACTACCGCACCCTGCCTTTCGTGGGGACTCTCACCCCCGAGGCCATAGCCCGCGGCCCCCGCCCCTAGCCGACACCGCCCCAGCCAGCCACGACCTCGCAAGCACCGCACGGCACCCCACCACAACAGGCGACGGCGGTGGGGCGCGGAGCGTCCCAGCCGCGCAACCGGAACATGGCGGGTCGGCGAACCGTTCCTCACATGTACGCGCGGGTGAGAGGCGCGTACCGGCGGTACCCTCGGCACAAGGGAATCCCGATCGAGGGCAGAGCACACGTCAGGAGGGCGGAGCGCGCGTGTCCCGTGCTCCAGGCAGATGACTCCAAGAAGAATCTTCCGTGGCTGGGTGGTCCTGGCTCTCCTCGTCCTGCTTGTGATCTTCCTGACGACGAACGTGCTGTCGGGGCCCAAGGAGTACTCGAAGAAGGACCTGCACTTCATCCAGGGTCAGATCGCGGCTGGTCAGGTCGAGAAGGCCACGATCCAGGACTCCAAGCAGATCATCCAGATCCAGACCAAGGACGACAAGAAGTACGAGTCGAGCTACGTCACGAACCAGGGCCGCTACCTGGCGGACTCCCTGAATGACAAGAACGTCCCGTACGAGGTCAAGATCGAGCGCAGCAACATCCTGGTGTCGCTGCTGCTCAACCTGCTGCCTCTGGTCCTTGTGGTCGCGCTGTTCCTGTTCCTGATGAATCAGATGCAGGGCGGCGGCAACCGGGTCATGAACTTCGGCAAGTCCAAGGCCAAGCTGGTCAGTAAGGACACGCCGAAGACGACGTTCTCGGACGTCGCGGGTGCTGATGAGGCCTTGGAGGAGCTCCAGGAGATCAAAGAGTTCCTGGAGAACCCCGGGAAGTTCCAGGCCATCGGCGCAAAGATCCCCAAGGGCGTGCTCCTTTATGGCCCGCCGGGTACCGGTAAGACGCTGCTCGCCCGGGCCGTCGCCGGCGAGGCCGGCGTGCCGTTCTACTCGATCTCGGGCTCCGACTTCGTCGAGATGTTCGTCGGCGTCGGCGCGAGCCGGGTCCGCGACCTGTTCGAGCAGGCCAAGGCCAACGCGCCCGCGATCATCTTCGTCGACGAGATCGACGCGGTCGGCCGTCATCGTGGTGCCGGCCTCGGCGGTGGTCACGACGAGCGGGAGCAGACCCTCAACCAGCTGCTCGTCGAGATGGACGGCTTCGACGTCAAGGGCGGCGTGATCCTCATCGCCGCGACGAACCGGCCCGACATCCTCGACCCGGCGCTGCTGCGGCCAGGCCGCTTCGACCGCCAGATCGTCGTCGACCGCCCGGACCTGCTGGGACGCGAGGCGATCCTCAAGGTGCACGCCAAGGGGAAGCCGATCGGCTCGGACGTCGACCTGCTCGTCATCGCCCGCCGCACCCCCGGCTTCACCGGCGCGGACCTGGCGAACGTGCTCAACGAGGCCGCACTGCTGGCCGCCCGCGCCGACCAGAAGGTGATCTCCTCCGCGCTGCTCGAGGAGTCCATCGACCGCGTGCTCGCCGGCCCGGAGCGCAAGACGCGGGCGATGAGCGACAAGGAGAAGAAGCGCATCGCCTACCACGAGGGCGGGCACGCGCTCGTGGCACACGCGCTGCCGAACTCCGACCCGGTACACAAGATCACGATCTTGCCCCGTGGTCGGGCGCTCGGCTACACGATGCAGCTCCCGCTGGAGGACAAGTACCTGTCCACCCGCTCGGAGATGCTCGACAAGCTGGCCGTGCTGCTCGGCGGGCGCACCGCGGAGGAGGTCGTCTTCCACGAGCCGACGACCGGCGCGAGCGACGACATCGACAAGGCGACCCAGATCGCCCGCGCGATGGTCACCCAGTACGGCATGAGCGACAAGCTCGGCGCGCTGAAGTTCGGCGGCGACTCGGGTGAGGTGTTCCTCGGCCGTGAGGTCGGCCACCAGCGCGACTACTCGGAGGCCGTCGCCGGCGAGATCGACAGCGAGGTCCGCAAGCTCATCGAGGCGGCGCACGACGAGGCGTGGGAGGTGCTCAACACCTACCGCGACGAGCTCGACAACCTGGTGCTGCGGCTGATGGACATCGAGACCCTCAGCAAGGACGAGGTGCTCGAGATCTTCGCGACGGTGCAGAAGCGGCCGGTCCGCGGCTACTACACCGGCGTCGGCCGACGGGTACCGTCGGACCGTCCGCCCGTGCAGACCCCCGCCGAGCTGGGCCTCGTGCCCACCGAGGTCGCCGCCGACGTCGTCCATGGTGGCGGTAACGGCTACACCGGTCCGCGGCCGCTCGGCAACGGCGGCACGCACCCGACCGGTAGCCACGAGGTGAACGGCGGCAACGGTAACGGCGCGCCGGGCCTCACCCGGCCGGGGGCGCCGGTCACGGAGCCGGGCGAGGGTCAGCACGCGCCCGGCCCCGGCCCCACGAGCGGGCCGACCGGGCCAGCCGGGCCGCCGGGAGCGCCGCCGCCGGACGGACCACGGATCGCCAATCCGTGGGCGCCCCCGGTGTGGCCGAACGACGAAGAAAGGAAACGCCGTTGACGTCCGAAACCGACCAGGCAGTCCTGTCCACCGGCTTCGATGAGCACGCCGAGCTGGCGGGCGACGAGGACGGAACAGCGACACACGCCGGGTCGGGTTCCGGTGGCGCCGCAGTAGCGGTCTTCCGCCCCGGCAACGGCCGGATAGGCCCGTTCGACCACGACCGGGTCGCCGCCGCCGTGCGCGAGCTGCTGATCGGCATCGGGGAGGATCCGGACCGCGAGGGGTTGCGCAAGACGCCGGACCGGGTCGCCCGTGCCTACGCGGAGGCGGTCGAGGGCCTGGGCCGGGACCCGGCCGAGGTGCTGACCACCGTTTTCGACGAGGGTCACGACGAGATGGTGCTGGTGCGCGACATCGACTTCTCGTCGCTGTGCGAGCACCACCTGGTGGTCTTCTCGGGGAAGGCGCACGTCGCGTACATCCCGAACGAGAACGGTCAGATCACCGGGCTGTCCAAGCTGGCTCGGCTCGTCGATCTGTACGCCCGTCGCCCGCAGGTGCAGGAGCGGTTGACCTCGCAGATCGCCGACGCACTGGTCGACGTGCTCAAGCCGCGCGGCGTGATGGTCGTCGTCGAGGCGGAGCACCTGTGCATGTCGATGCGTGGTGTGCGCAAGCCGGGCGCCTGGACCGTGACGTCCGCGGTCCGCGGGCAGTTCCTCAGCCCGGCGACCCGTAACGAGGGCATGTCCCTCATCCTGAGCCGACGCGGCTGAGGATCGGTCTGACGTCGAAGGCCCCGAGGCTCGAGCCTCGGGGCCTTCGACGTTGGTTGAGGTCGGCTGGCTGGCGCGCTGGTCGGCCTCAGAGCCGGCAGGCCTGGATGCCGGAGACCAGGATGCCGCGGGCGCCCAGCTCCCACAGGTCGTCCATCGTCCGGTTGACCTCGTCCTTCGGCACCATCGCCCGCACGGCGACCCAGCCCTCGCGCTGCAGCGGTGAGATCGTCGGCGACTCGTAGCCGGGCGTGATCTCGCAGGCCTTCTCCAGCACCACGACCGGGGCGTCGTAGTCCATCATCACGTACTGGCGCGCGACCAGGACGCCCTGCACCCGGCGCAGCACCTTCTCGTGCGACGGTGTGAGGTGCGCGTCGTGCTTCGCGATGATGATCGCCTGGGACTGCATCACCGGCTCGCCGACGAGCTCCAGCCCGGCCGCGCGCAGCGTGCGGCCGGTCTCGACGACGTCGGCGACCGCGTCCGCGACGCCGAGGCGCACGGCCGTCTCGACGGCGCCGTCGAGCGGGACGACCTCGGCCCGCAGCCCCCGGGCGGCGAAGTCGGCGCGGACGAGCCCGGGAAACGAGGTGGCGATCCGCGCTCCGTCGAGCTCGGCGACGTCGGTGACGGCGCCCCTCGGCGCGGCGTAGCGGAACGCCGAGTGCCCGAAGTCGAGCGCGACCAGCTCCTGCGCCGCGACCCCGCTGTCCTGCAGCAGGTCACGGCCAGTGATGCCGACGTCCAGGCGGCCCGAGCCGACGTAGACGGCGATGTCGCGCGGCCGTAGGAAGAAGAACTCGATGTCGTTCTCCACGTCGGCGACGACGAGTTCGGCGCCGTCGCGCCTGGCCTTGTACCCCGCGTCGCAGAGCAGCTGACTGGAGGCGACGGAGAGCGCGCCCTTGTTCGGTACCGCGATTCGCAGCATGACCATTCCGTGTCGTCTAGGTCGGCTAGGTGCCGTCGGCTGGGCTTACGGGCTGACCACCGCGAGACGGGTTCGGGAACTCACGGCGAGATGGGCTCACAGCGGGGCGCGACGGCACAGGGCCTCGCCCGCGTGGCACGGGCCACCCGCGCCGCGCGGGGCACCGGGCCCCGGAACGCGGGTCTAGAGATGGGAGTAGACGTCGTCGGGGGAGATGCCCCGCGCGATCATCATGAGCTGCAGCCAATAGATCAGCTGGGAGAGTTCCTCCGCGGCACGGTCGACGTCCTCGTGCTCGGCCGCCATCCAGCTCTCGGCAGCCTCTTCGACCAGCTTCTTGCCGATGTGGTGCACGCCCGCCTCGAGCGCGGCCACCGAACCGGAGCCGGGGGTCTTCTCCCGCCACTTCTGGGAGAGCTCGGCGAACAGATCGTCGAAGGTTTTCACGGCCGGCGTTCCCCCGCAGCGACCGCCGGCGTGGTCGTCGAACCCATGCGGCGGCACAGGTGCCGGCCCCGAGCGTCGACAGACCTCATGAACCGCATGTTACCTGGCGGCGCCCGCGCCAGACCTAACGTGATCTTCGCGAACGAGCCTGCCTCATCGGCACCCACCGTGGCGCCGCGCGCGGCCCGCGGGCCGACGACCGCTGCTCGCGCCCGTCGGCGCCCGTCGCCGCGAATGGGTGCCTTCTGCCGGTTGACGGCGATCCGACGGGTGACCAATCAGCTTGACCATGGTGTCGACCGCCACACGCTGGTTGACTGGGTCGCTGTGTCCCCTCCCGCAATAGTTGCCACTGATCTGGACGGAACACTGATCCGGTCGGACGGCTCGGTCTCGGAGCGCACCCGCCGCGCTCTGCGGCGGGTGCGTGAGCGTGGCGGGACGGTCGTGTTCGTCACCGGGCGGCCGATCCGGGTGATGGCGGACGTCGTTGCGCAGACTTCCGTCGCCGGCATTGCCGTCTGCGCGAACGGGGCCCTTGTCTATGACCTCGACGCCGAGGTCATGATCGGCCAGCGCGCTCTGGACCAGGCGGCCGCGATCCGGCTGGCGAACGCGATCCGCGAGATCGTGCCCGAGGCGGCCTTCGCGGTCGAAAGCGGGCTCCAGTTCGGGCGTGAGCCGCTGTTCCGCACGATGTGGCCCGACCCGGGCGAGCTCGTCGCCGACGTGGCCGAGCTGCTGAGGACCCTGCCGCCCGCCAAGCTGCTGGTCCGCCGCGGCGGCGACTCGCTCGCCGACGTCTACGAGAAGATCGTCGCCATGGCCGGCGCCGAAGCGGTCGTCACCCGCTCCACCGAGACGCTGATCGAGATCGCCGGCGCCGGCGTCTCCAAGGCGGTCGCCCTCGCCGAGGTCGCCGCCGAGCGAGGCGTCACCGCCGCCGACGTCGTCGCCTTCGGTGACATGCTCAACGACCTACCCATGCTCACGTGGGCCGGCCATTCGGTAGCCGTCGCCAACGCCCACCCCCAGGTCCTCGCCGTCGCCGACGAGATCACCGCCTCCAACGACCAGGACGGCGTAGCCCTGGTCCTGGAACGCCTGTTTCCGTGAGCTCTCCGCGCCGACGGATAGCTCAGTCGACTTCCTTGGGGAGCGCTAGCGAAGCGTATTGCGTCCGATAGTCGTCGAATATCGGATCGAGTTGCGCTGCCGACCGTTCAGCATATTCATCGAAGAGGTGGCTGTAGAAGTCGACCGAGCCGTAGTCCCGAGAAATCATCGAGTCGGTCGTTTCCGTGACAACGACTCGGTCATCGAAGATCGAAAATCCATGCGGTGGCGGCAGTCCAAGATATGCCGTCATCGGCACGATTCGAACAGTCACGTTCGGTAGACGCGACACCTGCTCGATCCGGTCGACTTGCGCCAGCATGTACCCGGGCGGGGCAAACCTGTTCGCCAGCACCGGCTCCATCAGCAGGAACTCAAAGGTCTTGGTGTCGTCGTACAGGCGCTCTTGTCGCCGTGCGCGCAACGAGACCATCGCGGCCGTCTCAGGCGACCGCGTCCCGGCGCCGCCCTGAAGGTTGAGAGCATGCCGAGCCTGAATGACGCGCCGAGCGTACTCGCTGATCTGGAGAAGCCCAGGCACCGCCAACGGCTCGAACACGCGAATGAGCCCGGCGCGCCCTTCCACGTCATAGAGATCCTGCTGGCCGGCCGAACCCCGCCGCGGCAGCCGCGGTCTGACTCCCTCCGACCGGAGCCGGATCGCCTGCCGAACCAGATCAGCGACGATCTCCCTTGACGCGTCGAGGGCCAAGCTGATCCGCTCTACATCCCCCGGGCTCGGCCTCAGCGCACCTCGCTCAATCTTGGAAATCTTGGCCTGGCTGAAGCCGACCAGCTCACCGAGCGCCGCGCCCGTTATGCCACGCTCTCGACGCAGCGCCAACAGGGCGCTGCCGACCTCCGTCGCGGTAGGCGAGGACAACTGGTCGTCGATACCTACCGACCAGTCTCGCGTGTCCTCGCCTGCCACAATCGACCTTTCACTCAGGTACCAACATCAGTATCAGACCGCGCGGGTCCGGCGTGGTTGACGCGCGTTAGCCGCGGCCGAACAGTCGCCGTGCGGCCTGGCGGAGCAGCTCCAGCGGTACCAGGACGCGTGCCTCGCCCGCCGGCACCGACTCCGCGAGCTCAGGAGGAACTATGTACCCCTGAACCACGAGCGAATCATCGTCCGCTTTGTACACGGTCGGGCAGGCACGGCTGCCGCAGTCGACCTTCGCCACCGGAACGAGCTTCATTCGCTCCTACTTTCTTCCCGGCCGACTATTGATCATGCCTCCGGGCTGACTATGGATAGATCCCCAAAAATTGATCTTGGAATATCCCCCGCGACGTCGCACGGTGGTGCGACTAGAACCGCCGATCGGGCGTGGCTCGAATACTAGACCGCGGGGTCGCGCCGCCACCTTGGCCCCAACCAACCGCGACCGGCGCCGTCTCGCATCGTCCACATGCGGCCAACGTGTGCCAGCCCCCGTCGCAACGGGGGCTGGCAGAACGGCGCGGCGATGCGTACCATCACGATCAGTAGCGCGTGTGGTCTATGTGTCGCACGACTACTTGGAACGGGGGTTCCGCGCAGATTCCGCCGGTCACGACTCGGCGTGATCCAGCGTGTCCGCCTTCCCCCGTTCGCAGGGGAGGCGCCAGCATGTCATTGTCGCCAGACCACGGCAGCACGCGATGGGATGCGACGTTAGGCAGGCCGGCTGCCACGCTCCGAACGGTCAAGGTCGGCCACCCCCCGAGCCAAGCCGGATCTAAGCCGTGGTGACCACGGCGGGAGACAGGCCGCAGGCTCGGCGCGATTTCTTCGTATCGCATGCAGACGTTGACCAGCCCTGGGCGGAGTGGATCGCCGACCAGCTCGTCAACGCCGGGTACACGGTCGAGCTGGGTGTCTGGGAGTGGTCACCCGGCACCAACTTCGTTGGCGCCGCGCAGGAGGCGCTCGAACGCGCGGACCACCTCGTCGCGGTCTACACCTCCGCCTACTTCACCCGCCCGTTCGCGCAGGCCGAGCACGGCTCGGCGTTCACAGCCGCACCAGGGCGCATCGTTCCCGTCCGAGTCGAGGACTGTACGGTGCCCGATCTGTACGCCAATCTCATTCGGATCGAGCTGGCTGGACTCGACGAGGCAGCTGCCCGCCGGCGCCTTCTTTCCGGGGTGACGCGGGCGCTCGGGGGCCCAGCCCGACGGGCGCCATTTCCGGGTCTACATCGAGGCGCGGCTGTCCATCCACCGGTCGGGCCCCCGTCGTCCCACATCTTTCCGCGCGCGCGGGCACCGGTGTGGAACATCCCCCCGCGCAACCCGTTCTTCATCGGGCGGGCCGTGCTGCTGCAAGACATCGACGAGCGGCTACGCGAGGCACGTGGTGGTGATAATGCTGTGGCCATCGTCCCGCTGCGGGGCATCGGGGGTGTCGGAAAGACCCAGCTCGCGATCGAGTACGCGCACGCGCACGGCTCCGCCTATGAGATCGTCTGGTGGGTCAATGCAGAGAATCCAACACTGGCGACCGCGGGGCTCATCGAGCTGGCCGAGCGCCTGGGAGTTCCGGCGGCGACGCCCGAAACCGCCGTCAGGCTCCTGTGGGAGGAGCTCGACGGACGGGACGACTGGCTGCTGGTCTATGACAATGTCGACGAGCGAGAGTCTGCGAGGCTCAGCAGCCTGCGCCCACCCGGTGGCGGACGCCTTCTGCTCACGAGCCGAAGCCCGCAGGTAGGCCGGCTGGCCGATCTCGTCGAGGTCGGCGAGTTTCATCGAACGGAGTCGGTCGCTCTGCTACGGCGGCGATGTCCCACGCTCACGGTCGACGAAGCCGAGATTGTCGCCGAGCGGCTTGGCGATCTTCCGCTTGCCATCGAGCAGGCGGGGTGTTTTCTGATGGACACCGGGCTGCAGATCGCGGACTATCTCGAGCTCCTGGCCGACGAGCCGGTGGCGGCGGGACTGGCGGATCCCACGTTCGACCGTCATCCAGGCTTGGCCGCCGTTCTCGACCCTAGTCGGGAGCTACTGACACAGCGAGATCCACACGCGGCTGAACTACTCGACCAGCTCGCCTTCCTGGCTCCAGAACCGCTCCCCCTGTTGCCGCGGTCCAGCGCGCCACACATCGGCGCTTTCGCCGTCGCCTTTGCGGACGCAGCGACGACCGCCCGCGGCGTACGGGCCCTCGTCGAGCTGGGTCTGGCCCGACGCGTCGGCACATCCCTCCAGGTGCACCGCCTGACCCAGGCTCTGCTACGCGCCCGGCTTTCGCCCACCGACGCCGCACGGACCCACCGGGCCGCGCGCCTGTTGCTGGCCACAGCCATACCCGGCGGGAGGTTCCGCGCCGACGATCCGACTCGCTGGGCCGGACTGGCGCTGCTCACCCCTCACGTACAGGCGCTGCTCGCCGGCGAACCAGCGGCCCAGGATCCCGATCCACCGGAGTTCCGCGACCTCGTCTGTGTCGTGGCCTCGTACCTCTTCTTCTCCGGGCAGTACGAGACGGCATGCGCACTCGCGACGGCAGCCCACACCCGCTGGGTCCATAGTCTCGGCGAGAACCATCCCGACACGCTCACCGCGGCGAACTCGCTGGCCATCGTCCTCAGTGAGGGTCTCGGACAGTATGGACCGGCCCGCGAGCTGGGTGAGGCTACGCTCGCCGCGCGACGCGGAGTCCTCGGCGAGGACCATCCGGACACGCTCGAATCAGCATGGAGCAACCTGTCGTTCCTACTCGGAATGGCCGACTACGCCGAGGCGAAGAACCTGGCCGCCGACACCTGGCGGCGACGCCGGCGAGTGCTCGGCGACAGTCACGTCGACACCGTCTGGTCGCAGTACCAACTCGCGGTCTGTCTGCTGTGCCTGCGGGACGCTCGCCAGGCGCGGCTACTCGCTCAGGACACGCTGACCCGCCGGGAGCACGCGCTCGGCTCTGATCATCCGGACGTGCTGCGATCCAGGTGGCTCATCGCATCCTGCGACCGAGCGACCGGCGAGTACGGGGCCGCCAGGGCTCGCTTTGACGAGACACTCACGATCTGCCGGCGCGTTCTCGGCGTCGATCACCCGTTCTCGCTCATCGTTCTGCGTGATCTCGCCGGCACCCTCCTCGACCTCGGCGATCGGGACACCGCTCTGCCGCTCGCCGAGGAAAGCCTGACCCGCATGCTCCGGGTGCACGGCGCCGGTCACGCAGAGTCGCTAGAGTCGGCAGATCTCCTCGTCACCCTCCTTCTTTCCGAGAATCAGGGCGCCAGAGCGCTCGCGATCGCCCGTGCAGCAATCGAGGCCGGTCGCCGCTCCCTCGGCCCGGACCATCCGCTGCTCGGCCCGATTCTGGAAAAGGCCGCCGCCGCGCGAACGACGCTCGGCGAACGGTGACCGCGGCGACCAGGCGGCATTCGCGAGCCCGGCCCGGCCGGTTCGCTACGTCAGTCGCGCCGACGAGATCTCGGTGTCCTGGCGCTACGTCGCGAGGATGCGGCGCGCCGAGGGCTCCAACCGCGCCGCCAGGCCACGGTCAAACTGTCAGGAGACCAGGAGTTCGCCGCGAAGGTCGACGACATCGTCGGGCTCTACGCCTGGCTCGAGCGAACCCGCACGTCCACCTCCGCTTCACCCCGGTCGGCTCGTCCTGGATCAACCGCGGTCAGCCTGAGGTTCTCGAGATCTTGGGCTCACGGTCGACGAGCTCGGCCGCGAACCGGGCCACATGGTGATTCAGGATCGGGTCCAGGTCGGGGGTGCTCACGTCCATGAGCTGCTCGAAGACCCGGATGTACAGGCTGGCGCGCCCACGGTCCCGGTCGACGGTGCCCGCCGTCGTCTCGCTGACGACCGTGGAGTCATCCATGATCGTGAAGCCGGTAATCGGCGGGTACCGGAATACGGAGTCGAGCGGAAGGAACCGGACCGAGACATTGGGCAGCTCGGATGCAGCCTTGATCCGCTGCAGCTGCGCGACCATGAATCCCGGCCACTCCGCCGCTGCGAACCGGTTGTACAACACGGCTTCCATGATCACGAACTCGAACATGCGAGAGGTGTCGTAAAGACGCTCCTGGCGCTGGGCCCGCAGCGCGACCGCGGCCGCAGTGTCCGGCCAACCCTTGCTGTCCTCGCCATAGGTGAGCTCGTTGTAGCCATTGAGGACCCGGCGGGTGTATTCGCCGGTCTGGAGCAGTCCAGGCAGCACGACGGGCGTGAAGTCGCGGACGTGCCGGGCCTTGCCCTCCTCATCGAGCATTTCCTGCTGGTTGATCGTGCCCGTCCGGCCCAGGGACGACCGGCGCGTCGCCCTCGACTTGGCCGCCTGCCGCTGCTTGGCCTCGTCCACCAGGGTCTCGACCACCTTGGGGGACGCCTGCAACGCCGTGGTGATCCGGCGGACGTCCTCCGGCGACGGCAGCGTCTTCGAGTTCTCGATCTTGGAGATCTGTCCCTGGCTGACCCCTGCCTTCTCGGCCAGCTGATGGCCGGTGAGACCTTGATCGTGACGAAGGCGGGCCAAGATGTCGCCCAGTGACTCGTCGGAGGATGACGGGAGACCGAGGAAGCCGTCCGACATCGGAGCGAAGGTGTCCGCGTCGGCCCTTTCGCCGCTCATCGTCTCCCCTATCGGTGGTGCCGAGGGTGCTGTGACGCTCCCCCGTGATCCTCCGACGGCCGCTGGACGCTACTTCATCGCATCGGTCAGGTTGCTCGCGGCGTTGACCAGCAGGTCGCGCGGAATCCTGACCATCGCCTCTCCCGCAGGCACATCGGGCGCCTGCGCAGAATCCGGCATCCATCCCTGCACCCACAGCACGGAGGCGTCGTCGGCATCGGCGTACACCGTCGGGCAGGCACCCGCATTGCAGGTGATCGCCAGGGGAACGAGCTGCATCGTCAACTCCTCCGCAGCCCTTGACCCTACTCAGGCCCGGGCCGCAAGTCCAGAATATCCCTGTCAGATCTTGATTTATGCCACCGGGGTACAGGAGCAGCCGCGAATAGTCGCCTGGATCACAGGCTCCGACCGCGACGACGCCGGCTGGCCGCGGGGTTCCGCGGCCAGCCGGCGTCGTCAAGGCATCCCTGATGCTGCCACGACCACAGTCCGGACTCGCAGCGAGCCGACGCACCCTTTGATCTGTTTGTTCGTTTTCTCATGAACTAGCTATGACTCTATGAAGTATTTCTACTACAGTGCGTAGTCAAAAGTTAGCATGAACGGGCCATGCATGACGTGAATGACAGAGGGCCGTCACGGCGCACGCATGAGCCAGACGGGCCATGTCAGTTTGGCATGCGGGCGCCATTTTGTCGATCTTCGCAGGTGATGCACGGGCCGCCGGAATACCAGATGACCCGCCTCGCGTGGAGTTCCTCGGCGCGAGGCGGGCCACCGTGGGCCCCGGACTACACGGCCGTAAACACCTGGTCGATGGAGATCACGGCCTCGCCCGGACCTGCAGCTACGCCGACAGGAGGTCTCACCGCCCACCGTCCCACCACATACCCGACGCCTGAGACGCGATCTACCGAAACCCCAGGCCACGAGGCGAACGGTGCGAGCCCGGCCAGCGGGTAGGCGGCGGCCGCGGCCGCGGTTACGTCGGCGGGCAGGACGATGACGCCCTCGCCTGGTCCGACGTCCATTCCGAGCGGGACGGTCTCGACGACCGCGCCCACGACATAGCCCGTGCCCGACTCCTCGCTCACGTGGACGGCGGGGCAATTCGCGTTAACGCAGCGGCTTCTGGCAAGGGTGATGGTGGACATGTCGCGCGTCCTTTCTCTGCACGACCCGGTGCCACCGTCAGACATTGCGGACTCGCGTGGCTCGGATGGTCCCCTACCACCCGGGTCGGCGCGGTGCTTGTGAATCCATTGGAGCATGGGCGTGTCGCAGCCGCCGTAACTTTCCCGGAACAAGGAGCCCCGGTGGCGCCAATACCCGAAATCGGGCTGCGCCGATGCCCTGGCCGCGGTCCGCCGGCCCGGCCCGGCGCGCCGACCGCGGCGTCCGGCTCGCCGAGCGCTCCGCCGCCCGGCCGTGCCGGTGAGGGTGGTGACTATCTGTGAAGACCTCGCTACCATTCAACGGTCGGCGGAGATTCGCGCGTTCATCCAAAATATTCCCCAAAAGGGCTTGCCTAGGACCCCTTCGGGTTGCACGATTCTTCGTACACCAAGGTGGACTCGACGGTGGGCGGCTCCGGACCCCTCAAGGTCTCGTGGGCACACTCGCTGGAAGAGATGCCACGCCGGCTTACCCGCCGACGTGGCCTCTCGGGTCCGCGGCACCGCCGGCTCCGGGCTACCGCGTCCGACCGGCGGAGCGTCTTCAAGGAGGCGATGCCGAATATGCCAGGTACGAGGCTCGGAGGAAAAACGCAGGCCGACGCTGGCCACCAGCTGGTGCCGCCGTATCCCGACCTGCCCAGGCCCGACGAACACGACCACGCTGCGACCCGGGCTGGCGCCGGGGATGCCGGTGCGGAGCACGGCGCGGGCAGCGGCATCGACCGCGCTGACCACGCCTCCCAAGGCCGCCTTGGCCCGGTTCTCCTGACGATCGCTGGGCGTAACCGTCAGCAGCTCGACTTCCGTCTCTTCTGCGTGACGAGGGATTTCCTGGCGTATGCCGTCGCGCGGCCGGGACGCCCCTCACGCCTGGACCCGTTCGGCGCGCGAGCGGGCTGGGTCATCGATGCGCTGACGGCGGCCAGCCGGGCACGGGTTCACGACGCCGATGGCGAGGACTGCCTCGGAGAACTCACCGACGCCGTTCGCCTCGCCGAGGAGCGGTGGCAGCAGGTGCGTCGCGAGATGCGCCTCGAAGCGACCGTCCGGGCGGACCTGCGCCCCTCGCCGGTGCTGGGTACCCGGATGCCTAGGCGCACCGCCCGCCGGCAGGCGCGGCTGTACAACGAGCGTCATCCCGGCCGCGTCCGGCTCGTGGCGACACCCAGCGGCGTTCCGACACCCGCGACGGCGACGACGTCCCGTAGCGACGGGAAGACCCAGCAGGGCGGCGTAGCGGCGCAACCCGTCGCCGAGGCGTCCTGCCGACAGCCCACCCACCGAGCGTGACGGAGACCGCCTTGGTCCGGCCTTCCGGGGGGATGGCCGGACCAAGGTTCTTCTCCTGACCGCACCGGAGGCAGGTGCAACCCCCCGGACCGCACCGAATACCGGGCAATGAAGCCCGAGCGGCCGCGGCGGCGCTGGCTGGCCCAGCACCGCCGCGGATCCGCGGCGGTGCTGGGCCACCCGCAGGCCGGCTGGAAGGGCGCCCGGTATCGGAGTTCGCCTTGTCCGACATCAGAGGCGTGTCGAGCCTCGATTGGTGACCCTGGCGTCGGTCGGGACGGGCGCGATGGCGCTCACGTCTGACAGGACAGACGGCACAGCCGCGGGCTCGCAGGACCCTGGCTAGCGGCCAAGATCGCACGAGCGCGCCCCGGCACTCAGACAAGATCCGAGGAGGCGGCCCGGCGCCGCGAGGAGGAAAGACTCGCGTCACGGCGGATCCCGGCGCGCCCGGCGGGGCGCCGACGGTCCAGGATGGACGTATGCCGATCGCCGCCTCGCCGGGAGCTCCCGGGACGCCGCCGCATGACGTCGACCCCGAGTTTCTCGACCTGCCCCGTGCGGCCCTGACGGATGCAGCCCTGCAGACGGCCCGTGATCTCGGCGCCACCCATGCCGACATCCGCATCGAGCGCCTACGCGACGGGTCGCTGTCGTTCCGGGACGGCAACCTGGAAAGCAGTCACGACGGCTCCACGGTCGGATTCGCCGTCCGGGTCGTGCACGAGGGAACGTGGGGCTTCGCCGCCGGCGTCGACCTGACCGTGGACGAAGCGGTCCGGGTGGCCCGCGAAGCGGTTGAGATCGCGAAGGTGGCCCGGCCCCTGAACTCGGAGCCGATCGAGCTCGCGGACGAGCCGGTGCACGCCGACGCCACCTGGGTGTCCGCCTACGCGGTGAACCCGTTCGCGATCGACGTGCGGGACAAGGTCGGCCGCATCGGCGGGTTGTGCCGGACACTGCTGCGCGCCACCGACGTCGACCATGTCGACGGCCATTTCAACGAGGTGCTGGAGAACAAGTACTACGCCGATCTTGCCGGCACCTCGACCAACCAGCAGCGGGTGCGGGTGAGCTGCCAGATCGAGGCGACGCGGGTCGACCCGGGCGGCGGCTTCGAGACGATGCGGACCATCGCGCCGCCGGTGGGCCGCGGCTGGGAGTGGCTGGTCGCCGGGACGGCCGCCGGCTGCTGGGACTGGGACGCCGAGATCGAGACGATCCCCGGTCTGCTCGCCGAGAAGGCGAAGGCGTCATCGGTAGAGCCGGGGCGCTATGACCTGGTGATCGACCCGTCCAACCTCTGGCTGACGATCCACGAGTCGGTGGGGCACGCCACCGAGCTCGACCGGGCGCTCGGCTACGAGGCGGCCTATGCCGGCACGTCGTTCGCGACCCTCGACAAGCTCGGCGCACTTCGCTACGGCTCGCCGCTGATGCACATCACCGGCGACCGGACCGCTCCGCACGCGCTCGCCACCATCGGCTACGACGACGAGGGCGTGGCCACAAGCCGGTGGGACATCGTTCGCAGCGGCACCCTCGTCGGCTATCAGCTCGACCGGCGGATGGCCGCCGCGAACGCCAGCCGACTCGGCGTCACCCGCTCCAACGGCTGCGCGTTCGCCGACTCGCCCGGGCACGTGCCGATCCAGCGGATGGCCAACGTCTCGCTCGCACCTGCCCCCGGCGGCCCGTCGACTTCGGAACTGATCGGCGGTGTCGACCGCGGGATCTACATCGTCGGCGACAAGAGCTGGTCGATCGACATGCAGCGCTACAACTTCCAGTTCACCGGGCAGCGCTTCTATGAGATCCGCAAGGGCCGCATAGTCGGCCAGCTCCGGGACGTTGCCTACCAGGCGACGACGACGGACTTCTGGGGCGCGCTCGACGGCCTCGGCGGTGAGCAGACCTACATGCTCGGCGGCGCGTTCAACTGCGGAAAGGGCCAACCGGGTCAGGCCGCGGCGGTCAGCCACGGCACCCCGACGACGCTCTTTCGCGGCATCAACATCCTCAACACCCGCCACGAGGCGGGACGCTAGGTCGAAGGCGGGCCGACGGGAGCCGGCGCCCGCTGGGCCGGTCCGCCCACGGCCTACGCCGACCCGCGCCGGTGCCCGGCTGATCCGCCGTCCACCGCGGCTGGCATGCTCCGGGCCCCGAGCCCGGTCGATACGTGAACGGTCGATACGTGAACGGGAGGACTCTGGTGACCGAGGCGTCCCACGAGATCGTGGAGCGGGCGCTGGCGGCCTCGCGGGCCGATGCCTGCGTGGTCATTGCCAGCGAGGGAAGCACCGTCAACCTGCGCTGGGCGAACAACACCCTGACGACGAACGGAGCCGCCCGCGATCGCTCGGTCACCGTGGTCAGCGTCGTAGGCCGGTCGTTCGGAGTGCGCTCGGTGAGCTCGATCGACCCCGGTGTCTCCGGCGGCGAGGCCGTCGACAAGCTGACCGATCTCGTCCGGGCGTCCGAGGCTGCGGCGAAGGACGCCGACGACGCCGAGGACTACTCTGAGCTGCTTGCCCCGGGCCAACCCGGAGTCGCGGGGGCGAGGCCCGATGGCGGCGGCTTCGAGGAGCCCGCCCGGCACACGTCGACGGCGGTGTTCTCGACGTTCGCGACCGACCTCGGCGAGGCGCTGCGGGCCGCACGGGCGGAGGGCCGATCCCTCTACGGCTTCGCCGAGCACGACCTGACGACGACCTGGCTCGGCACGTCGACCGGAGTGCGGCTGCGGCACAGCCAGCCGACCGGAACCGTCGAGTGGAACGCGAAGAACGGCCAGCCCGGCGGATCGGTCTGGCATGGCCAGTCGACCCACGACTTCACCGACGTCGACGTGGCGGCGACGGATGTCGAGCTTCGCCGCCGCCTGGCATGGTGTGGCCGGTCGATCGAGCTTCCGGCGGGCCGGTACGAGACCTTGCTGCCGCCGTCGGCCGTCTCCGACCTGATCCTCGACGCCTACTGGTCCGCCGCGGGACGGGACGCTGCCGAGGGACGCACGGTCTTCAGCCGCGCCGGCGGCGGCACCCGGCTCGGCGAGGCGTTCGGCCCGAGCGGACTGCGGTTGTTCAGCGACCCGGCCGATCCCGAACTGTCCTGCGCGCCGTTCGTCTTCTCCGGCCATTCGTCGGCGACGGCGAGCGTCTTCGACAACGGCCTGGCGCTCGGCCCGACCGACTGGTTCGCCGACGGCAAGCTCGCCACGCTCGTGCACACCCGGGCCTCCGCCCGAGCCGCCGGCACGACCGCGACGCCGTTCATCGACAACCTGACGATGGACGGCGGCGGCACGGCCACCCTCGACGAGATGGTCGCCTCGACCAAGCGCGGGCTGCTGCTCACCTGCCTGTGGTACATCCGCGAGGTCGACCCCGAGGTGCTGCTGCTTACCGGGCTCACCAGGGACGGCGTCTATCTCGTCGAGAACGGCGAGGTCGTCGGCGTCGTGAACAACTTCCGGTTCAACGAGTCCCCGGTGAGCCTGCTCGGCCGGATCAGCGAGATCGGCGCGACGACCAGGACCCTCGGCCGTGAGTGGGCCGACTGGTTCAAGCTGAGCCGGATGCCGGCGCTGCGCGTACCCGACTTCAACATGAGCTCCGTCAGCCCCGCGAGCTAACGCGGCGGCCCCGCGCGCTATCCCCGCGAGCTGCTGTCCCCGCGCGATGGCGGGCCCGCCATCGCGCGGGGACGACGCTCCGTCAGAGATACGACCCTCCGTCAGAGATACGAACCGCCGCCGAAGCCTTCCTCGCGGGACTGGCCGCCGGGCAGGGCGCGGCGGCGCATCTCCTCGAGTTGGGCGCGGGCGGCCATCTGCTGGGCGAACAGCGCCGTCTGCAGGCCGTGGAACAGGCCCTCCAGCCAGCCGACCAGCTGCGCCTGCGCGATCCGCAGTTCGCCGTCGCTGGGCGTCCGGTCCTCCTCGAACGGCAGCGTCAGCCGGTCCAGCTCGGCCTTCAGCTCGGGCGCGAGCCCATCCGACAGCTCCCGGATCGAGCTGCGGTGGATCTCCAGCAGCCGCGTCCGACTGGCCTCGTCGAGCGGCGCGGCGCGGACCTCCTCCAGCAGCTGCTTGATCATCGTGCCGATCCGCATGACCTTGTCCGGCTGCGACACCAGAGACGAGATCGCTGACCGCATGGACACCGCGTCCCCGCCGGCGCCGTCGCCCTGGCCGAGGCGCCCGGCTCCGGCGCGAAGAGCTTCCGGTGTCTCCTGCAGCTGCCCGTCCGGCCCCACAATCACGACGCGCTGTTCCGGTTCTTCCGTCATGTGCATCATCCTGCCCGCTGTGGGCGCGCCGCGGCCATCAGGGAGGTGGCTTCTGTCCACGCCCTCGGTCGAGGCATTCGGGGGCCGGCTCAGTCGGGCACCCGGAGCAGGACCTTGCCGACGTGGCCGAGGGATTCGACGATGCGATGCGCCTCGGCGGCGTCCGGCAGCGGGAGCACCCGGTCGACGATGGGGCGGATCGAACCGACCTCGATCGCCGGCCAGATCTCGGCTCGGACCCCGGCCACGATCGCCGCCTTCTGCTCCGCCGGCCGGTGGCGCAGCGACACCGCATGCACCGCGCCGCGTTTCGCCAGCAGCGCGGACAGGTTGAGCTCGGCCTTGATCCCGCCCTGGAGGCCGATCACCACGAGCCGGCCATCGGGTGCGAGCACGTCGACGTTGCGTCCCAGGTACTTCGCGCCCATGTTGTCGAGGATGACGTCCGCGCCGCGGCCAACGGTGGCGTCCTTCACGCGGGCGACGAAGTCGTCGTCCCGGTAGGAGATGGCCAGGTCTGCGCCAAGCTCGCGGCAGCGCGCCAGCTTGTCCGGCGTACCGGCGGTGGTCGCGATGAACGCCTTCGGCCGCAGCGCGCGCACCGCCTGGATCGCGACCGTGCCGATGCCGGAGGCTCCGCCGTGGACGAGGAACGTCTCGCCGTCAGCCAGCCCTGCCCGCTGGAACACGTTCGAGTAGACGGTCGACGTGACTTCGGGCAGCCCGCCGGCCGTGACCAGGTCCACGCCCGCCGGCACCGGCAGCAGCTGGCCGGCCGGCACCACGACCCGGGTCGCGTAGCCGCCGCCGGGAAGCAGCGCGCACACCTCGTCTCCGACCGTCCAGCCGTCGACGCCGGGGCCCAACGACGCGATCCGGCCGGAGCACTCCAGGCCGATGATTTCGGACGCTCCGGGCGGCGGCGGGTAGAAACCCTGCCGCTGCATCAGATCTGCCCGGTTGACGGCGGTGGCGACGACGTCGATGGCTACCTCGCCTGCCTCCGGGCCGGGCGGGTCATCGACCTCACGCCACTCCAGGTTCTCGGGACCGCCCGGGCTCTTCACCGTGATCGCGTGCACCCCGTCACCGTAGAACCTGGGCGGCCGGGCGGGCGAGCAACCCGGCCAAGACGTTATCGGCCGGGTGCGGACCGCCGGGGGCTGCGGCGGACGGCCGGGGCCGGGCCGGACCGCCGGCACGATCGACGGATCTCACGATGGGAATCGATCTTCCGGGTGAGATCGCGACGTTTGCCCTACAAGCGTGGCGGGTACGGCCGATCTCATGTGCGCGCAGGCGGAGACGTGGCTACTGGCCCGGCCAGCCCGACTCGTCGGCCCGCCCACCGTTCAGGGGGCCGTGCGGCCTCGGCCGCCCGGGCCGCCACCGCTGGACCCGGACGCGCCGATTCCCGACGACCCCGGCCCGTTGCTGCCCGACGACCCGAACGGGCTGCCGCCCGCCCCCCACGAGCCGTCCCCCTTCACGGAGCCCGCTCCCGAGACTCCCGAGCCCGAACCGGTCTAGCGGGTCCCCACCACGGTCCTGGCCGTGTGGGGCTCTAGGCGGACGCGGGGCGGTAAAGGCGGGCGTAGGCGCCGTCGTCGGCGAGCAGGTCGTCGTGCGTGCCGTCCTCGACGACCTGGCCGTGGTCGAGGACGTAGATCCGGTCGGCGTCCCGGACGGTCGACAACCGGTGCGCGATGACGAGGGTCGTCCGGCCCACCGACAGGGCGGCGAGCGCCTCGCGCACCGCCAGCTCTGACACGCTGTCCAGGGCGGACGTCGCCTCGTCGAGCACGAGCACCTCCGGGGACTGCAGCAGCACCCGGGCGATCGCCAGCCGCTGGCGCTCCCCGCCGGAGAGCCGGTAGCCGCGCGCCCCGACCCGGGTCCCGAGTCCATCGGGAAGCCGGTCGAGCAGCGCGCCGAGGCACGCCGCCTCCAGAGCGGCGCGCAACTCGTCGTCGGTGGCGTCCAGCTGGCCATAGCGCAGGTTCGCCGCGATCGTGTCGTGAAACAGATGCGGGTCCTGCGGAACCACGCCGACGACACGATGGAGCTCGCTCGGCGCGAGGTCGGACAGCGGCACGCCACCGAGACGGACGGCACCGCGCTGCGGGCGGTACAGCCCCGCGGCGAGATAGGTGATCGTCGTCTTGCCGGCACCGCTGGCGCCGACGACCGCGGCGGTCGTGCCGGGGGCCACCCGGAGGGTGACGCCACGCAGGCTCCACTCGGGCTCACCCGCGCCCCGGGGGGCAGCGGCGTCGTAGGAGAACCAGACGTCGTCGAGCCCCAGCTCGACGCCGCCGCCAAGGGCGAGCGCGACCCCGCTGGACGGCTGGGTGGCGGGCCCGGACGGTCCGCCAGGCCCCGGCTCGTGGGCCCAGGTCGTCGCGATCGGGCGGCGAACGGCCACGGCCGGGTCGGCGGGAGTGTCCAGCAGCGCGAAGATCCGGGTGAAGGACGCGCCGGCGCCGGCGAGCTCGGAGCGCAGGCTGACGGCGGTCGACAGCGGCCCGAACGACACGAGCAGCGCGCCGCCGAGCGCCGCGACCGTGCCCAGCGACGTCCGGCCGCTGGAGACCAGCACCGCGCCGAGCGTGACGACGACCATCATGGTCGCGACCAACCCGAGGTTCACCAGGAGGCGGACGCGCGACGTCAGCCGCGCCTCGTCCCGCGCGGCGGTGAGCAGCTCGGCGGCGGCGGCGTCGAACTGCTCCGCCTCGTAGCCGGCCCGGTCGAAGAGCCGGACGTGCAGCGCGCCGGAGACCGACGCCGTGTCGGCGACCCGGGCCATGAGCGTGCCGTCAAGCTCGCGTCGACGGTGCGACAGCGCCGCGAGCCGGCGCCGGCCGCCCCGGATGATCAGAAGGGTCGCCGGGGCGAAGACCATCACGGCGAGACTCAGTCGCCAGTCGAGCGTGAAGATGACGACGAGGCCGACGACGACGTCCGCCGCCCGGCAGACCACTGCCTGCGTGGTCGCCGAGACCGCGTTCTGCGCGTCGATGACATCGGTGGACAGGACGGTCATGACCTCGCCCTGCTGGGCGCGAGGGAAGAAGGAGAACGGCAGCCGCTGTAGGTGCGCGTTCACGGCCTGCCTGATCCGCACGGTGAGCAGCCCGCCAAGCCCCGCGATCAGCTTCATGCGGGCGGCGAGCACCGCCGACTCGAACACCAGCAGGGCGCACAGCATCAGCACCGGCGCCGCCAGGTCACCGATCTTGCCGCTGGGCAGCGCGTCGTCGACGAGCCGGCGCACGATGAACGGCCCGGCCGCGACCGCCAGCGAGCCCGTGACGGAGAGCGCGAGCAGTGCGGCGATCACCCGGCCCTGGTCGGCGAAGAACTGTTCCGATCGGACCGCCGCCGGCGCTCCGGTGAGCCGGGCGACCGCCCGGGCGTGCCACCGGGTCACGGCGCCCGCCAGCCGATCGAGTTTCATCGGCCTCTCACCAACCCTCCCGTAGCTGCCGGATTGCCTCGCCGCTCAGCGTATTGCCGACCGATTCGCGTGCCGATTCGCGTGCCGGATCCTGCCGGGCCACCGAGGGACCACGCCGGGCGACAAGCCCGGGCCGCGACGGTGAAGTGACGATCACATCGACGGCCCGACTTTCGCCGTTCCGTCGCCGCCAGGCGGTCCAAACAGGTTGGAGCAAGGATGTAAAGCTCCAGGAACCCAGATTTTGCCCGATATCTGATGAATTTCCGTCTGGATGACGATTGGGCGCCTCTGCCGGACTTCTGCGACCTGACCCGGACGGGGTACCGTGCGGCCAGCACGACAAGCCGTGGGGAGCGCACCGTGAACCTCGACGACACCGGCCGATCGCGCAGTCTGTCGACGGCTCCGGCCCCGACACAGCCCTTCCGGGCAGGATCGTCCGCGGGTCCGGCCACCGTGCTGTCCGCCGTGCGCGCGGTTTCGTCCGCACCACCGGTCGCGTCATCGTCTGACGCTTTCAGGTCGGCGCCCGCCACGGTCGTGCCACCGGCCGGCCCCCTGAGCGCCGGGGACCACCCGGGCCCCGTGGAGCCCGGTGGCGACGACGCGCGGGACGACGCGGAGTCCCAGCCTCCCGGGCACCCCCGGTCCGTCGCGCAGCCCCGGCTTTCGTCCGCGTCCGGATCGCCGGCGCAGGCCGACGGGCCCGCTCCCGAACAGCGCCGCGCCCCCGAGGAGGAGCGAATCGCCCGCGCCGCCTTCGAGGCGTTCTTCGAGGACCACCACCGCGAGCTCGCCCGGCTGGCGCTCCTGCTCACGGGCAACAAGGAGGACGCGGAGGACATCACCGCCGATGCACTGACCTCGGCGTGGATGCACTGGGACCGGGTGCAGGCGGCGGAGAACCCGCTGGCGTATGTCCGTCGCAGCGTGGCGAATCTGGCCGCCAGCCAGGTCCGGCGCCACGTTCGCCAGCGCAACCTGCTGACCAGGGTCGGCCGGCAGCAGGCGACCGCGACGACGAGCGAGCCGGACGTGCCGCAGGCGATGCTCCTGCAGTGGGCGCTCGACCAGTTGCCGCACCGCAAGCGCCAGTGCGTCGTCCTTCGCTACGGCCTCGACCTGTCCGAGGCGGAGACCGCCGAGTGGCTGGGAATCTCGGTCGGCACCGTGAAGAGCCAGACCTCCAAGGCCGTCACGGAGCTCGAACGGCTGTTGACCGCCAGCGGCGCCGGCGCGGGTGCCGGCAACGACGCCGGCGCGCCGAACGACGGCGGCGGCCGCCACCAGCGGCGCCCGTCGCGCCCGGGTGTGCGCGGGACGTCCCGCAAGGCGGCGGGCTGCGGCCGGCAGGGCCGCGCGAGCGCGCCCTCGGAGCCGACCCGCACCGCGTTCATGTGGCTGCGCGGAGGCGAGGCATGATCATGCACCGGCCGCGGCGCCGCCGGCCGGGTACCGCGTCCGGCGCCCTTCCGGGCGCGACCGCGGCGCAGGGCGAACCCGCTGGGTCCGCCGGCTCGGAGACGCCGTCCGACCAGTGGGTGCGCGAACTGAAGGCATCGCTGCAGGACCGTGACGTCAGCTCCGCCGCGATCAGGTCGAAAATGCTGACCCGCATGGGTTCGTCGACTCCCATCGAGCGCCCGGCCCCGGCCGGGCCGCGGCCGCGCGTCGCCGGCCCCGGCCGGCGGCATGCCCGGCCGGGCACCCGGGCGCCGGCCGCGCGTCCGGCCGGCGGGGCCGCGTCGGGCGGCCCGCGCCGCGCGAGGCGGGCCCGGCCGCGGCTGGTCTCGGTCGGGGCGCTCGCGGCGGTGGCCGGCGTGATCGGCGCGACCGCCGTGGTCGTGGCCTCCCTGCACGACGGCCAGCCCGCGATGGTGTCCGCGCCCGCGGGCTCGTCGGCGCCGCGACCGAACGGCACGACGTCCGCCGCCGCGACCGCCCCGACGTCGACGTCCTCCGCGCTGGTCGACGCGGCGGCGGCCTCGTCCGCGGCGGTCACGCAGGCGACGCCGGGCTCCGCGCAGGCCTCGGCGCAGACCGGTTCGATTCCCGCCGGTGGCGTCGGCGGGAGCGCGAACGGCGGTACGGACGGGCAGTGGGGCCAGGGCAGCCAGCGGGGCGCGGCACGCGGCGCGAGGGTGGATCTGCTCCCCCGCGGATCGCGGCTCTATCTCCCGACCCGTGGCGTCGTCGACTGGGTGGTGTTCGGGTCTGGCCACGGCGGGGTCACCACGCGCGCGGCCATCCCCTACCCGCTGATCGACACGAGGCGGATCGCCGGAATCGGCTCGGCGCGGGCCGGTTATGACACGACCGTTTCGTGGAGCGGAGGAACGCCGGACAGTCGAGGGAGCTGGGACGACGAGCGGTTGGTCGTCGCGAACGGACGCTCGGCGACGATGTCCGTCTACCGCGGTCACTACGCGGACAAGTTCCTCATCTACCTCGGCGGAGCGAGCCGCGTCACCGTGCGGGTCACCGCCGACGGCATGCGAGACAGCGTCTTCACGTTGACCCTGGCCGGTTCCGACCCGTCCGGCGTGGTCACCATCGATCTGGGCGATCTGCCGGCCTGGACACCCGCCACCGTCGCCGTCACCGGCGCCGGCGGTCGATCGCTCTCCCTGGCCGCGGCGGTCCTGCGCTGACCATCTTTCCCTGACTGACGCCGAGCCCGACGGCGGCGCCGAGCCCGACGGATCACGGCGCATCCGGACGGCCAGGGGCACGTCGCCGGCGCGGCTGGAGGACTTCCGGGCGAGAATGGCCGATGCGCGCGGACCCAGCTGCGCCGTGGCGAGGGCGGGAGGAGCACGCCCAGCGGGGAAGCGCGTGACCAGCGAATATAGTGAGCGCCCTGGGTGGGGCGACACGGAGCCGCGAGCTCCTGCGTGCCGCCCCACCACCGTGGGCACCTCTGCCGCCCGGGCGGGGATTGGGGGGCCGGGCGGCAGAGGTGGGGACGGAAGCCCGTCCTGCCAAACGGACATTCCGATCGCCGCCAAGCGGCGACTCATCGCTTAGGTGGCCCGCCCGCCCGGCTGGGGGGGGTAAGCGGGGGAACGAGCGGGCCAGAACACCGATCTGGACCTCCTGGCGCGAACTCCGATCGGCATTCATACATAGGTCGCCCGAGGCGCCCGTGGGGTTGCCATCTTCGCCAAGATTTTTTGGTTCTGTGCTTCTGCCGGTCCCAGCACTCTGCGACGCGGCCTCGCGGCCTCGCGGCCGATCTGCCCGGCCCGCCGTCGGCGGCCGGCGCGGTGACGCACCACCGGTGACCCACGACAACTTGTGGGGGTAGCGTCGGACGTGTGCGCAGGGTGCTGTTCTCACCAGGGTGGCTGCTCCGCCATGCACTGGCGACGAGCCTGATCGTCTTTTTCGTCTACATGGGCCGCTGGCAGTGGACGAAGGGCGAGTCCAGCCACGGAACCCTGCAGAACCTCTTCTACGGCATCGAGTGGTGGATCTTCACCGCGTTCGTGCTGTACCTGTGGGGCAAGATGATCATCGAGGAGGTCCGGCCCGCGGCGGCGACCTCAGCGCTCGCCGGCGACGACGCGGCCGCCGAGCTCGCCGTGGCGCCGACGAACACCGTTCTCGCGTCCCTGGCCGCCTCGCCTCCCGACGACGAGGATCCCGAGGACGCGGAGCTCGCGGCGTACAACCGCTACCTGGCCGACCTGCGCGCGCGCGACCGGACCTGACCGCACCGACCATCCGCCCCGGCCGATCGCGAACCCCGACGATCACTGCCCACCCGACGGTCACGACGACGACGCCCGGAGACCACCGATGACCGCACCCAGCCAGGACCAGGCGCCCGCCGCCGACCCCGCCTCCCCGGCCGCCGCCGCAGGCTCGGCCCCGGCGCCCGCAGCACCCGCGGGTTCCGCCCGCGTCGCCGCCGCCCCCGCGGCCGTCGCGAAGGCGCTCGCCCGGTATCGGGTGCTCGCCTACATCGTCGGCGTTGTGCTCGTCACGCTGGTGCTGGTCGCGGTGCCGCTGAAGTACGCCGCGGACACGCCGCAGCTCGTCCAGACGATCGGCCCCATCCACGGCGTCCTGTACATCGTCTACCTGCTCGCCACCTTCGACCTCGCCACCAAGGCGCGGCTGCCGTTCCGGCGCACGATCCTGGTGATGCTGGCCGGCACGATCCCGTTCGTCTCGTTCGTCGCCGAGCGCACGGTGACCCGGGACGTCCGTGCCCGGCTGGCGGCGGGCGCCGGCGACGACGCCCGGTCCTGACCGGCGAAGCCCGGCTCAATCGACCTGCACGGCGCCTTCCGCCAGCTCGGCCGGCCGGGGCACGAGGCGCAGACTCCCGCTCTGCCGGCGCCGAGCGACCACGACCGATATCGAGATGCGGTCGCCGGCGGCGAGCTGCCGGACCCGACCCAGCCTGCGCGGCCGCGGCAGGCCGGCCAGCTCCCGGCTCGTTGAGCCCTGCGGACCGTCCCCGGCAAGTCGAGGTCGGGCGGCGAGATCGGCGCTCGGCGCGCCGGGCATCAGGCCGAGCACCGGCGCGCGGAACGCGGCGAGCAGCTGCGCCGGCTCGGTGCCGAACGCGACATGCCGGCCGTCCGACCAGGTCAGCAGGTCCGCGGCGAGCCTGCCCGTCCGGGCGACCAGCAGCCGGCGCACCGCCGAATCCCAGACGATGACCAGCTTGTCGGGGGCGAGCCCGCGCAGGCAGCGCTCGCCGACCGAGCGGTAGGCGGCGGCCACGCGACCCGCCACGGCGCCGCCGGCGCTCCCGGCCGCATCCGGGGCGACCCGGTCCAGCTCGCCGCCGACCCGCCCGGCGGCCAGCCGCATGTGCGCCGAACGGTCCGCCGCCACGACGACGACGGTGAGCCCGCGGTCGTCGACCGCGATCGGAGCGATGGGATCGTCGGCCCCGCCCGCGGCCGTGACGACGCCGAACGGTCCATCCAGGTGCACGCCCCGCACGGCCGGCAGGCCCAGCGAGGAGGAGGCGAGCATCGCGGTGAGGGTGGAACGGCGGACATCGTCTCCGTCCAGCCGAAGCAGACCGCAGCACAGAGTCACGCCTGCGCCTCCTCTCCCCGTCCATCCCATGCCACCGACGTGCCCGGTCGCCACCCCACCACCGGGCACGGCGCAGGGGCGACGCAGCGGCTCGGCTCCCGCCGCGCCGACGGTCATGCTCAGCGACGGAAAGTAGCAGGTAGCGAGGCCCCCAGCCGGTCCGTTGACCGAATTGGGATAGGCGGTCCCAGTCGCCCGAGCCGTGCCCGCCCTGGGACCGCAGCCGCGACCTGCGGCGGCAGGCGGCCCTGGCAGATAGGGACTTTGGTCCCGTCGCTCGACGATCCGCCCCCGGATTGAGCCGTCGCCCTCTTATCGGCCGAACGCCCGCCGAGTCGGTGCCTCGCCGTGGTCTCCCCGCCGCCGACCGGCCAAAGTCGGGATAGGACACACAGTGACAACGACGTCACATGGCAGGGAACAATCATGAGCATTGCCACCCTCGTCCCGGCACCGCGCCTCGCGCCGCTCACCTCCGGTCCGACGGCGGCAGACCAGCTCACCTCGTCGTGCGGCCCGAGCATCGCCGTGTCCTGTCTGCTCGCGACCTTCGCCGCGCTCGCGGCGCTCGCGTGCGCGGCCCGGATCAGGTCCCCGCGCCACCCCGGCTCGGCCGCCGGCGGCCTGGCCGCGGGCGGCGCCCGGGCCGCCGGCTGGACCGTCGCCGCCGCGGTGGCCGTCGGGATGGCGGTCTGGTCGACGCAGCTCGCCGGCGGGGTCTCCTGCCAGTACCGCGGCCCCGCGGCGTTCGATCCACGCCTGACGCTGCTGAGCGCACTGGTGGTCCCGGTGGCCACCGGGGTCGGTCTCACCGTCGTCGCCGCCGACCCGGCGAGCGGCCGCCGGCTGGTGCTCGGCGGGATCGTCGGCGGTGCCGGCTGGTCGGCAGCGATGTTCATGACGATCGCCGCGATGCGCACCCCCCAGACCGTCGGCTACGACGTCCTGCTCGCCGCGCTGTCCGTCCTGATGAACACCGGCACGGCGACCGTCCTGTGCTGGGTGGCATTCCGCCTCGGCGATCGCTGGCGGGTAGCTCTGCTCGCGGCGTTGCTGCTCGGCGCCGCCAGCCGCGGCGGGTACTACACGGCGCTCGCGGCCGTCCGCAGCGACCCGAGCCGCGGCCATGACCTGTCGCCAGGACTCGACCCGTTCGCTCTCGGGCTGGTCACCGCCGCCGGGTCGACCATCGTGTTGATGTTCATCGCGGTCGCCGCGGTCGGCGGCCTGATCCACCCGCGGGTGGCCGGCGGGGATGTCATCGCCTGGCCTGCGGCCACGGCCGTGGTCAGGCACGCCCGCGCGGCGGCGGCCGGCCGCGCCTTGGGCGCGGCGGCGGCCGCGGGCACCTCGCCGACGTCGAGCCCTCGGTCGACGCCGAGCCCGGCCGACCCGGTGGAAATCGCGATCGTCGTCGGGGCGACGGCCGCCGATCCGGCCCACGGGGATCTGACCTGCGAGGAGCTGAGCTACGTCGGGCTCTCCTGCGACGGCCTGGCCGACGCTGTCGAGCTGCTCGCCCCGGCGGACGGCGAGCCGGCCGACGGCGACATCGCGGCGAGCCCGCCGGCCATCGACGACGTGCGGGCGGCCGCCGCGGCCGCCGCGGGCCCGGTCCGGGTGACGCGATCGGCCGACGGGTCGTTCGCCACCACCGGGGCCGGGGACGGCTCGTTCCTGCTCTCGGCACTCGCGGCGGCGGTGCCCGATCCCGGCCTCGACCCGACCGCGCCGCCAGCGCGACCAGAAGGGGACGAGGCGGCGGCGCCCCCGGGGGCGCGGCCGTTCGGTGCCGCCCTCCTCGGCCAGGATCCCGGCGAGATCGTCGCCATTCTCGTCCCGTCCGCCGGGCTGAGCCCGTCCGCCGGGCTAGGGCCGCCCGCCGGGCCAGGGCCGGCGGCCGCTCTGGGGCCGGCCGCCGCGGGTCTGGCACCGTCCACCGGGCCGGCGCTCATCATCGACGCCGCCGCCGAGCGGCTCGACGCGTCCCCGGCCCAGGCAGGCAGGCAGGACGGTTCGGCGCAGCCCGACGGGCGGTTGACCGGGCCGGCGTTGTCGTTCCCGCCGCCGCCCTGGTGCTTCCGGGCGACCGCGCCGGAATGTGTGCCCTCCGTCCGGAGCCGGCGGGATGACCCCGGTGCGCCCACGAAGCCGCTACGACTCGGGCCGAACCGACTCCCGCGCTGACCGACACCGCGACAGTCCAGGGGCACGAAGCACGGCGGGTAGGTCGCGACGCGTGCATTCCGCCACCCTGGTGCTGGTCGGCACCGGACGCCTCGCCACCGTGGCGGCTCAGGAAGCCTTACGGGCGCGTCCGCGGGCGGGCGGAGCGATGGGCACATAGGTCGGGCATCCCGGCAGGTGCTCGTCGAAACCGACGACGTCCGGCCAGTGACCGTGACAGCCGCGGCAGTGGGTCGCGTTCTCCTCGGTCCAGCGCCGGTCGCACCCACCGCAGCTGGCCGTCACCGGCACATGCTTGTTCCGGCCGGGCTGTCCCAGACTCCGCAACTGCACCGGAAGCGCCTGCTGCACGCCGGCCGCTCGGCCGGAGCCCCGACCGGACCGTCGAGGCGCGGCGTCCAGCGCTGACCTGCGCACGCGCTCGGGCACGTCGGTCTGCAGGCTGGCGACCTGGGCAGGCGGCGCAGGCGACGGCGACGGCTGCCGCTGGGGCAGGTCGGGCGCGGGCTGGCCGGGGGTCACGGGCGCCGTCCTGACCGACGGTTCACGGCCAGTCTGCGAGGGCTCGGCGAGCTGGCGCGGCAACGGTGGCGCGGACGCCAGGGTGACGGACGAAGGGGACTGACGGGCAGGCACCGGGCCATCCTGTCGCACGCGGTCCGGATGGTCACGCCCTCCCCCACCGATCCGTCCAAGCCGCGCGCATCCAGCGGGCCGTGACCGAGTGCCGACGCCGCCCGCTGGACCACGGGTGAACCCGGGGCGTTTCCGCCGCCGACCGGCCGAACCGCGCGGCATGGCGCCGGCGCGCGGTGGACGACCGGACGCAAAGCGTAGCTGGATGGCACCTTCCCACCGATCTTCCTCGCCGGATCGTTGCAGGCATCTGCCCCGGGGCGGCGGCGCCCAGGTCTCGCGTCTGGCCTCGGCCCATCCTGGCGGCGACGTCCGACAATGTCAGGAGCTCGGCCGCCGGTGCGGCGAGTGCCGTGCACCGTGGCGCGGGCGTCCAGTGAGGGCCGGACCGCCGCGCGCCCCGCGACTGCCACGCCGGGGGGCTCCCGGATCACGAATCGTAGGGCTAGCCGCATGGCGGGCGGAGTCCCCCATCGGTTGACTGTGGCCACCGCCACTGATCGATCCCGGCGGTTTCGGGCACCGGGCTGCCGGCGACGGCCCGCGCGGCCGCCATCCCAACCGGAACCCGAGGCGCGCGTGGTGCCGGCTCGTCGCGCCCAGATGTCCGGCGGCCGACGGAACGCACCGTTCGGCACTGTTCTCCGCAGCCAACAAAAGTGATATCATTTTGATAGACATCGACCGCAAGGTCACGCCAACGGAGGGAGAGTGATGATCGAGGCGCGCGGGCTCAGCAAGCGTTACGGTCGCACGCTTGCCGTCAACGACCTGTCCTTCACCGTGCAGGCCGGCCGGGTCACCGGCTTCCTGGGGCCGAACGGGGCCGGCAAGTCGACCACGATGCGGATGATCCTCGGGCTGGACCGCCCGACGGCCGGGGACGTCCGGATCGACGGCAAGCGCTACACCGACCTGCGGGAACCCCTTCGTCACGTCGGCGCCCTACTCGACGCGAAGTGGGTCCATCCGAACCGGTCCGCCCGCGCCCACCTGCGCTGGCTCGCGGTCTCCAACAAGCTGCCGGAGTCGCGGGTCGACGAGGTGCTGGCCCTGGTCGGACTCAACGACGTCGCCGGCCGGCGGGCGGGCGGCTACTCGCTCGGCATGTCGCAGCGGCTCGGCATCGCCGGCGCGCTGCTCGGCGACCCGGGCGTGCTGCTGTTCGACGAACCGGTCAACGGGCTCGACCCGGAGGGCATCCTCTGGATCCGGCAGTTCATGCACCGGCTGGCCGACGAGGGCCGCACCGTGTTCGTCTCCAGCCACCTGCTCTCGGAGATGGCGCTGACGGCGCAGGACCTCGTCGTGATCGGCCGGGGCCGGCTGATCGCCCAGACCAGCACCAGCGCGTTCATCGAGGCGTCGTCCGGGTCGAGCGTGCGGGTGCGTGGACCCGAGCTGACCCGGCTCCGCGAGGTGATCACCGCCAGTGGGTTGCAGTCCGACGACGCGCCCGAGGGTGCCGACGGGCCGGCCGCGCTCGTCGTGCACGGGGCAAGCACCGACGCCGTCGGCGAGCTCGCCGGCCGCGCCGGGCTGATCCTGCACGAGCTGGCCGCCCAGCGCGGCTCGCTGGAGCAGGCGTTCATCCAGATGACCGGCGGCGACGTCGAGTACCGCACGGGCGACGGCGCGCCGACGGTCGGGGCCATGGCCGGCGGGCCCGGCGCGGTGCCCGGTCAGCCGGGCGAGGCGCTCACCGCGGGGCGGGCGCAGGAGCCGGCGGCGGCGAGGAAGGCGGACGGGCGATGACGACGCTCACGTTGCTCAAGGTCGAGCGGATCAAGCTCTTCTCGACGAGGTCCCCGTGGTGGTGCATGGGCGCCGCGGTCTTCATCACCGTCGGCTTCTCCGCGCTGCTCGCCGGCACGATGCAGGCGAAGGACCTCGGGGACCTCACGCCGGCCACCACCCAGTTCTCGTACAACTTCGGATTCCTGATCATGATGGTGATGGCGATTCTCGCGATCACCACGGAGTACCGGTTCGGGACGATCAGGGCGACGTTCCTCGCCGTGCCGACCCGCGCCGACGCGCTGGTGGCCAAGGCCGCCGTCGTCGCGCTGCTGGCCGGGCTCATCGGCGAGGCCGCCGGCGTGGGCTCCTGGGCTCTGTCCAAGGCGATCCGGCCCGACGCGCCGTTGTCACTCGACAGCGCGCAGGACTACCGCGTCGTGGTCGGCGTCGGCCTCGTCTACATGATCGCGACGGTGGTCGCGCTCTCCGTCGGCCTGCTCATCCGGCACTCCGCCGGCGCGATCACGGCGCTGCTGATCTGGGTGATGGTCGCCGAGAACCTACTCCCGGCGATCCCGCGTGTCGGCGATGCGATCCAGAAGTGGCTGCCGTTCACGGTCGGCAACAACTTCCTGTACGCGGGCCAGCACGTCGGCGACAACAACGACGCCACACCCGCCCACATGCCGCTGGGTGCCTGGGGATCGCTGCTCTACTTCGCGCTGGTCGCCGTCGTCCTGCTCGGGGTCGCGGTCGCGCTCGCGAAGCGCCGGGACGCCTGACCGGACTCGCGCCATCCGGGGGGCTCCGCGTTACCCGTCAGACGTGAGCGGCACGATACGGCGCTGGCCGTGCCGCTCACGTCTGACACGACGCGGAGGCCCCCTCGGCGCGAGCCGGAGCCTGCGACTGGGCGGTCGCGTACGCGGTCAGGCGCCGGGACCCCAGGGGTCGCGGCCCGCCTCCTCGCGTTCGGCCGCCTTCATCCGGGCCTCGTAGACGTGGCGGCGGCCGCCGGTGAAACGCATCCGGATCCGCTCATCGGCGTCCACGAAGGGCTGGTAGTAAAGGTCGTCGTACTCCTCGACGATCTGGAACGTCCAACGCCCGTCGAGCACGTTGCGTCCGTGCAGCTCGCGGCGAAGGTGCGCGGCCGCCCGCGGATGACCGGCGGCGGCCAGCGCGTCGATGGCCTCGCCCAGAGTCTGATCCGCGTGGCCCGACAGCTGGTGGAACTCGAACAAGGCCCCGCGAGCCCGCTCGACCCACTCCAGCGCCTCGCTGAGCTTGCCGACCGCCTCGGCGGTGGCGTCGTCCACCTTCGGCGCCATCCGGTCCTCGCCCACATGCTTGTCCGTGTGCTTGTCCGTGTGCTTGTCCCTGCCCGCGTGCTCGTGGGCGACGGGTGCCGTGTGGGCTGCGGATGACGAGGTCGACGTCGTACTGGTCACGTCCACCGGCATGCCCGCCACCCGGGCGCCGACACCTCGACGCGCCCGCGGCGCTCCGTGGGCCGCTCCGATGCGTGGCGACCCATCGCACCCGACCGGTGGGCGCCGAGGCTCAGCCGCCCGCGTGCCGCCTGCGGGCGCTGCGGCCGACGCCGAGCGCGCCGGTCGGCTGGCCACGCGTCGCGCGGGGCGTGGGGACCTCGGTGCCCGCGCCGACCCAGCTGGATCGCTCGCGTCGCCCGCCGCCGTGGGCAGTGTCGCCGCGACCGGACCGGCCGGACCGGCGAGTGAGCGGCACCGTCGGCGGCTCCCAGGGCAGGCAGGCGCCTCGCCCGTCCGCGCCGGTCTGGCCAACCGGACCGACGCGGGTCATGGCCGCGACGTCCACCTCGTCCGCGCTGCTCGCGACCTCGTCGGGATGGCTCTCGACCTCGGTCGCGCCCGCGGCCGCCGTGTCCTCTGGCCGGAGCCGACCAGGGCGCGTGTCGGCCATGACCAGGCCGAGCACGAGCCAGAAGGTCATCGCCACGCGTTCGGCGTTCGCCGGGTTGTCTACCAGGCTCATGACGCAGAACCCGGTAAGCGCGGCGAACCCTGCCACACCAAGCGGATGCCCGTCCGCCCACGTCCTGGCCGCCGCCACGAGACCCTCGAGGGTGATCAACGCCATCGCGGCGAATCCCACGACATCGGTCTCCAGGAGCCAGGTCGGCCAGAGGTCGTGGGCATGGGAGTACGACGGCCCGCTATGGCCGAGTGCGTCCATCGCGATGCGCGCCCGCCGCGGACCGACACCCGTGGCGAGGTGGCCTTGCAGGGACCGGGTCGCGAGCGTGAACGCCTCCGTACGGCCGGACACCCGGCCAAGCGCTCCACTCAGGCCCGCGAGAAGCAGCCTCAGCGTGACGACCGCCGACGACCACCTGCATCCCGCGCCGCCGCACGCCCGATCGCGGGAATCTGCAGGCCGGGCACCAGCCTCGGACTGTCCACCGGCCCGAACAGACCACGCCGGTAGAACGTCGTGGGCACGTGCTGCACGAGCTGAGACAGGCCCACGATGGCCGGGATCGTCACAGCAACCAGCCCCAGCATGGGCAGCGCGGCCTTCGCCTCGAAGTCGCGGCGGATCAGGCCGACGGTGGGGTAGTAGAACGCCACCGTCGTGAGAAGGAAGCGCAGAGCGGCGCCATCCGCGTGCTGATAGGTCGAAAACGCCGCAATGGCCACGAGAACCGCGCAGTACGGCGCGCACTTCGCACAGTCTTGCCTGACAGCCTGCGCCCGGGAGTCATCGGTCTGAGTAGCAGGTCGAGTTTCCAAGAATTGCTGTCGACGCCGGCCCGGGATCATTCGACTCCGGGAGACGTCGGCGTGGCGCTCGAGCACCCCACGCCGACGGGACGCACCCGCCGATACGACGAGGACGCGCGCCGGGGGACCCTGCGCCGATCCGCGCGGCCGAAGATTGACCGATGCCCTAGGGCAGCGCGGTCCGACGCGCTGACAGCAGCCGGCAGCCCACCTGTGTGCCGGCAGCCTGCCTCGAGGAACCCGCTACCTCCTCCCGCGCCACCTGGCCCGGGCTGAGGCGCGTCACGAGAGCCCAACCGCTGGCGATTTGGGCGCCGTCGGCGGCATTGAACGCGATCTCCACGGAGTAGGTCGCGGCCCGGTCGGCGCTGTTCGTCACCGTGATCGTGGCTCTGAGTGCGCCGATGGCATCGGCGGTGCAGCTGTCCAGGCGGACGTCCTCGGGATGGTTCCCGGTTGCCTTGTTGACCTTCTGCACCTCATTGCCGACGCTCACGCCCACGGCGATCGCACAGGACACGAGAGCGACGAACAGCACCGTCAGAGCGATCCACAGCGGCAGCAGTCGACGGAACAGCGACCGCTGCGGCGGGCGCGGCGGTGGCGGGTAGCCGTACGGCAGAGGGTAGGGAGGCTGGGTCATCGTTTCCGTCCCGATCAGTGATCCCAAGGGGGCACACCCTAGTGGGGTCGCGGCGGCGCCTGCCAGGGGCGTCGGGACCTCGCGCCGACCGCCGCTGTGCAGACTTCGGCGCGCCGCGACATCGCATTGTCGGACGCGTTGTCGAGGGATCAGCCAGTCTGGTCCGGGCCAGGTGCCCGGCGTCATCGTCATCCTCGACGTCGGCTTGGGCGCGGCAGTCGGTTCGGGCGCGGCAGTCGGCACAGGCACGAATGTCAACTCGAGCGCGAACGTCGACTCGGGTGCGAACGCCGAGTCGGGTGCGAACGCGGAGTCGGGCGCGAACGTCGTCGCGGCGAGCAGCGGCGCGATATCGGGTCGCGGCACATCCGGGCAGTAGGTCGCCGGAGCAAAGCCGGGCAAGATCGACCCGCATGATCGGCGTTTCTGCCCCGCGGTGGTCGCAACCAGCGCCGATTCACGACCACCCCGGGGCGCAAGCGCCGATCGAGAGACGGGCCAACGTTGGCGGGTCGGACCCGCGAGTCCTTGCCCGGCAACGGCCACGCGCGCACCGACGAGCCGGCCAGCAGCGATGGCGAAACACCTCGTCGCCGGCGGCGGTAGGTGATCTCGGGCTGCATTGCCCGAGCTGGCGCGCCGGCGTTGCCGGGCACGGTCTTCGTTCCCGTTTGGCGGCGGCCGGGTAACGGCGCCGCGCCGTCCTCGTCCGGCCGAGGCCATCGGCACGGTGCGGCACCAGCCGTCAGGTGCCGGCTGCTCCGAAGACGGCGTTCGCGGGGTAGCACCTTGCCGCGGTTCTGAGTATGCGATGCCGGCCATCACGAAGCAGGCCATGGCCGAGCAGGGCAGCGACCGTGGTCCAGAACGACGTGGCATCCGAGCCGGGTGGCGGAATCCGCTCGGACAGGACCCCGGCCTCGACCAGGAGCTGCCGCGCAGCGACGTCGCAACCGAACACGGCGGCGAGTTCCCGGATCTCGATCGAGGTCAGGGGCTCGGCGACGCCCGCCGACCCGCCGTCCCACGGTGGCGTGGCCGCCGGGTTCGAGCCTTCGCCACGTTCAACGCCGCGATTTCGCTCGGGCCCACCGGAATACGAAAGCTTCCCGACGTTGCCATCCCCGGTCTGCGTGATGTTGTCGCCGACGTGGAAGTTACCGCTCACAGCGCCAAACTCGAGATCGACCATCAGCCGCTCGGCGATGGCCGCCAAGCTGGCACGGACCGCGGCAAGCAGTCCGCCACGTCCCACGCACCAACCGACCCACCTGGACGCAGCACCCTGGTTCGAGGCGGTCAGCATCCGCAACGCGGAGGGCGTGGGATTCGAACCCACGATGAGGTTGCCCCCATAGCGGTTTTCAAGACCGCCGCCATCGGCCACTAGGCGAGCCCTCCCGACCAGCGGACCCGTGTGGCCGGGCGCCGAGCAAGCTCGGGTGCCGGTGGTCGTCGCGCGAGCCGTCGGCGCGATGGCCGAAGGCTGGTCGGCGTTCAGTATCCCAGCTACCGCCCCGGTTCGTCTCTCAGACCCCGCCCGCGCCCGGCGTCAGCGGTCCGCGCATGCCGTCTGACGGGTTCGGCGCAGCGCCAGGACCGCTCCGTCAGGCCGCGGCGCGGCGTACGGGGGATGACCTAGGTGGACGCCGGCCGCGAACAGGACGGGTGGCCGGAACGAGCGGCGGCGGCCGGCGCAGCCGATGGGCCGGCGGCGGCCGGTGGGAAGGGCCGCCGCCGGCGTCTCATGGCCGGCCCAGGAAGCTATGTCCGGGCCTGGGGCCTGTCACGATCACGGAGCCGGGCAGGTGCCGCCCGCCAGGCTCAGGACACCGCAGTAGGTCTCTCGGCTGACCTTCCACTGGCCGTTGACGACCACGGCCTTGCCGATCTGCTCGCCGATATCCGGAGCTCCCTGGTAGGTGGTGTCGTAGTAGATCGACGCGTTCCACGGGTTCGCGAAGATGACGTCGCCGGTGGTGACCCCGGAGGTGGCGAACGCCTCGGGATAGTTCTGCGTCGCCTGCGCGAGGGCGTCAGCCAGCGCCGGGCAGTCCTGGACCGCCGCCAGCACATGCGCCGGGTTCTGACCGCCGGTGAACGCCTGCGTGTAGGCCTGCGCGATGGCGCGCTCGGCCGCCGCCGGGTTCAGCGGCGGAATGCCCTGCCTGGGCGGGCAGGTCGCGCCGGCCCAGCCCATCACGGTGCAGTAGGTTTCCCGGCTCATCTTCCACCTGAAGTCGACAAACACGGCGGTGCCGTCCTGCTCGCCGAGGTCGGCGCCACCCTGATAGGTGATGTGGAAACGTACCTTCGCGTTCAGCAGGCCATTGGAGGTGACGTGCCGACCGTCACCTGCGCTGTCTCGATGGCCTGCGGGAAGTTCTGCGCCGCCTCGGCAACGGTGCCGGTCACCGACTGACCGCCATCCACTGCGCGAGGGCGCGTGCCACGTCGCGGCCGCCCGTGAACGCCTGCGCGTACGCGGCCCTGACAGCGGACTCCGCGCCCGGGAGCGCCCCAATTGCCGAGCCGAGCAGGCCTGGGCCCGCTCGGCTCGGGGTAGAGACCGCTCGGCTCGGGGTCGAGCCCGCCCTACCCGGTCGGCGCCGGTTCGCTGCCCACCGGGTACGCGGCGGCCGTATCGATCTCGGTTAGCTCGTCCTCGGGCGAGGGGACGTTGACGACCTGCGAATGGGCGGCCTCGGGGCTCAGGTCGTCGAGCGAGAGCTGGTGGGCGGGCGGGATGGCCAGCACGACCCGTGAGGTGACCGTCAGGTCGGCGGCAACGTGCAGCAGCTCGCCGGACGCCATCAGTCGCCAGGACGGGTCCTCGTCCATCCGCTCGCTTTCCACAGCGACCGCCGGCCGGTCGGCGAGGTCGAACGAACGGGCCCTGATCTCGCTGAACGGGCTCGCGTGGTCGAGATGACGGCCGTGGCGGCCGCCGGGCTCGCGGCACAGCACGTAGAGCCGGTTCGTGTCCGGATAGCGCAGCGCCCAGAGCTCGTCCGCGGTGGCCATCACCATGTTGATCGAATAGAGCGGCAGATTGGCCGCAATCCACCGGGCGGCGGCCACGATGCCCGCTCCGACGTCGCCGCCACGGGCCGCGATCTCCCGGTTGATCAGGGCGAAGTAGCGCTCCGTGTCGGTGTCGCCCTGGACCAGCGCGCGGTCCGGGCCGAGGTGCGCGTCGAGCCGGTCCAGGCCCTCGATCACACCGTTGTGGGCGAACACTCGGCCCTCATGCTGGAAGGGGTGGGTGTTCGCCAGAGTTGCGCTGCCCGTCGAGGCGTGCCGCACGTGGGCGATGAACGTCGACGAGACGAGCGTCCGCGGCTGATGGGCGAAGTCGGCGCCGGCGCGGTCGGTGATCGGCTGCTTGACGACGCGCGGCGTGCCATCAGGCGCGAAGGTGGCGATGCCGGCGCCGTCGGGAGAACGGGCGGTCCGCGCCCGCTCGCTGTCCGGCGCATCGAGCAGCCAGAACGTGGCCTCGATTGGCTCCGTTCCGCTGGTCAGCGCGAACATTTGACACATCTCGCCTCCACCGACCGCCGTGACCCAGCATGACCCCTGCCTTCACTTACCACCTGCGACGCCGCCGACTCCGGCACCTGCCGATACTGCGATGTCGCCAACACCGCGGCCGCCGTCGCCTACCGCCCGGTCGCCGCGGCTCGCCCGCACGTGCAGCCCCGCGGCACCAGCCGGGGCCGGTCTTACCAGCATGGGGCCTCGACGGGCTCCCGCGCCCGCGAGTCGGTGTGCCCGGATCTGTCCGATGTCACCCGTTGTCACCCGTCCTGTAACCGGGACCACGTGCCCCTTTCCGCGGCGAAGGTCGTAGTGGGTCCCGACGCCGTCTGGCGGTAGCAGGAGCGGGTAGACCGCGCATCGTGACCACAATGCGTGACCAGTCGGATGCGCCGTCCTGGGCGGCACCGGTGGGGGCGGCGGCGTCGACGAATGGCGCCCGATTCGGCGTGCTGGGTCCGCTCGAGGTCGCCGGGCTCGACGGAACACCCGTCTTCATCGGTCAGCGCAAGCGTCGTCGCCTTCTGTCGCTACTCCTGCTGCACGCGGGCTCCTGGGTAAGTACCGAGCAGATCTCCGTCGCGCTGTGGGAGGACGACCCGCCGCGCTCTGCGCTCGGCAACATCAAGACGTACGTCTCCGAGCTCCGCCACACCCTGCCGGACCTCCCGTCGGCGCCCGAGGCGGGAGCGGGCCACTACCCGCCGGGCGCCGGCCACGGTACGAGCCGCATCGCCAGTCGCGACGGGGAGTACGCGATCCGGCTGACGGCGGACGAACTCGACGTCGACATGTTCGACCGGCGGGCGCGCGCCGGCGACGAGGCGCTGGCCGACGGCCGGCCGGGCGAGGCCGTCTCGCTGCTCGAGCAGGCGCTGGGACTTTGGCGCGGACGGCCGTACGACGACCTGCCGGCCGATATGGCGGTTGCCGAGACCGCCCGGCTCGAGGAGCTGCGCTGGAACGCGCGGGAGAACCTCGTCGACGCCCGGCTGCGGCTCGGCCAGCACGGACTCGTCCTGCCCGCGCTGCGGGCGCTGACCATCGAGCATCCGACCCGGGAGCGGCTGTGGGTCCAGCTCTTGGTGGCGCTCGATCAGGGCGGCCGGCGCGCGGAGGCCCTGCATGCCTATCAGGCGGCGTATCAGACGCTCACCGAGCGGATCGGCATCGAGCCAGGTGCGGACCTGCGTGCCCTTCAGCAGCGGATCCTCCGTGGGCATCACGGTGGGTGATGAACGGCCCGTGAACCGGTGCTGGGAAATTCATACACTGGGCCGCCGGAACGGCGATCCGTATGCGGAACTCAAAGAGATTCTGGAGGCAGGCGCGGGAGGAGCGCGGCGAGCGCCGCGGTGTCCCGAGGGCCACCGGGAGAGGTGCGGACGAAGGACCTCGCCGATACTCGGGGCCAAGGCGCCGTGGACGCGACGACCATTGCCGGTCACGCCGAGCCGGGCCGTCGCCGCCGGTCGTACGGCCGGCGTTCTGGTGAACGACCCGCGCGCACGCATCTCACCGGCCATGGGCGCTGGCCCACCGCAACGGAGCAGCCGCCCGGCGGCCTGTGAACACGGCCAAAGCCAAGCAGGTCGGCGAACCCTTCGACCAGGGTCGGGTCGCTGGCCATGGCCATATCGCGGGGGCGCTCAGGGCGACGCCGTCCACCGGCCCCGAAACCCGATCGAGGGGAGTACTGCCCTATGAAGGCTCGTTACGACACGCCCGTACTGGACGGCGCCGGCTCCTTCGCCGAGGTGACCGGCGGTCGCTGGGGTTGGGGCCGCGACTGGCTGTGGCGCAGCATCTGGGGAGGTGGCTACCCCGGCGGCGGGGGCGGCGGCGTGATCATCATCGGGGGTGGTGGCGGCGGCTGGTGACCGGACCGGTCAGGGCTCTCGCTGCCTGATCACACGACAGTCTCCGGCCGACGGGCCGGCCATCGCGGCCGGCCCGTCGGCCCTTTTCGTGGCCGGCCCGTCAACCTTCTTCGTGCCGATTCCCGTCGCGTCGATCAAGGCGCCGGAAGACCACGCTGCGTACATATCCTGAAAGATTTACGACCGCTGGGTGAGATCCCACCCCCGCCGACGGGAAAGAAAGAGCTGACGTCTCGACAGCGCCGACGAAAAGCCGAAACCACGCAGAAGCACAGCAGCGCGGCAGAGAAAACGCGCCTCCACGGCATCCAGGCCGGAAAGGGACGGATGACGACCAGATGACGACGACTCTGACCCGACCGAGGCCACCGTCGCACCGGGTGCTCGCGCCTGGCGCGCCCTGGTTCGTCGTGCTCCCGGACACGCCCGCCGGTGCCGCGGTCGGCATCGCCACGCTGGCCGCGGACGACACGGTTGCGGCGGTGTGGCGCGCGCCGGGCCGGCCCTGGCTGATCGGCCGATGGTCCGCCGGTGCGGGCATCGTGCGGGTGGCCGTCGGTGAGTCGCGGCTCGCGCTGGTCGGCGAGGTGCTGATCGGCCCCGCCGGCCTGGCCGACCGGCTCGGACGGGTCCGCGACGTCGCCGACCTCGACCGGCTCGCGCGCGGGCTGCCCGGAAGCTTCCACCTGGCCGCGGAGATCGACGGCCGCGGCCGGGTGCAGGGCACCGCGTCCGGCCTGCGCCGGGTGTTCCACGCGAGGCTCGCAGCCACCGCCCGGACCGGCGGACCCGTCACCGGTGGCCGATCGGGCGCGGGGGTGATCGCGGGAGACCGCGCGGACGTCGTCGCCGCCCTCTGCGGACGGCCTGCCGACCTCGACCTGACCGCGCTGGCGCTCTGCCTCGTCGACCCGCTCCCGCCGCATCCGCTCGACGACCGACCGCTGTGGCGCGGGCTGACCGCCGTACCGCCCGACCACTGGCTGTGCCTCGACCCGACCGGCCCGACCGGCGCCGCCGTGACGGCGGGCGGGGCGTCCCATCGCCGGTGGTGGCGCGCGCCGGCCCCCGAGCTCGACGGCCGGGCGGGCGCCGCGGCGCTGGGTGATGCCCTGGTCGAGGCCGTCGGCGTGCGCACCGCCGCCGGCGGCACCGTCACCGCCGACCTGTCGGGCGGCCTCGACTCGACGACGCTGTGCTTCCTCGCCGCCGTGGGCCCGGCCGCCGTCGTCCCGTACACCGGTGTGGGGCGTGACCCGACGGATGACGACGCCGCCTGGGCCGCCCTCGCGCGCGCGGCCCTGCCGGGCGTCGCCGGCGGCGGCGCGTTCGACTTCCTGCCCCGCGACCGCGTCCCGCTCGTCTACGACGGCATCGGCACCGCCGGCGAGCCGCTCGACCGACCGTTCATCGGCGTCATCGACCGGGCGAAGCTGCTCGCCGGCCTGCGCCTGGCCGCACGTCACCGGCCCCGGCTGCACCTGTGCGGCCTCGGCGGCGACGAGGTCGCACAGGGCTCGCCGAACTGCGTGGCCAGCCTGTCGCTGACCGATCCGCGGGCCGCCTACAGCCGGCTGCGCGGGCTGCGGGCGCAGGGCCGCTGGCCACTGGCAGCCAGCGTCTGGACGCTGCGCCCGCGGTCCTACCGGGCCTGGCTCGCCGACCTGCTCGGACCGGCGTCCAGCCGCGGCCGCGGTGACCGGCGAACGAACCTCCGGCTGCGCCCGCGCTCCGTCGCCGACCTCGACTGGTCGATGCCGCCGCGGATCCCCGGCTGGCTGACACCGGACGCCGTCGGGCTGCTGCGCGCCGCGCTGGCCGAGGCCGTCGAGACGGTCGAGCCGCTCGGCCCCACCCGGGACCGGCACGCCGACCTGTTCACGATCCGCGCCGGCGCCGCCGTGGCCCGCGGGTTCACGCAGCTGGCCGCCCCCGGCGGGCCGCCGCTGGCGGCGCCCTTCTACGACGACCGGGTGATCGAAGCGGCGCTCGCCGTGGCGCCGGCCGAGCGGTGCACGCCGTGGGAGTACAAGCCGCTGCTGAAGGCGGCGATGCGCGGCCGCGTGCCGGCCGACTGCCTGCGGCGGGAGACCAAGGCGGAGGGGTCGGTCGACGAGGAGGCCGGGCTGCGGGCAAACCAGCACGCGCTGCGTTCGCTGCTGTCCGGGTCGCGGCTGGCCGAGCTCGGGCTGGTGGAGGAGCGGGCGCTGCTACGGGCCTGCCGGTACTCCCCGGCACCCGACCTTCCCCACCTGGCTCTGCAGGGGACAGCGGCGGCCGAGGTCTGGTTACGCGCGCAGAGCGGTCGGTAGCCGCCAGAACCGTCGGTCGACGACCGCGCCGGCCGCGGACGCACAGAACTCCGACAGGCGCCCGCCGGGTGCGGAAAGGAGCGCTGGAGTGGACATGTTGACGTTGAGCCGGTCGGTCGTCTCGACGGAGACCGACTACGGCACGGCGCTGTTGGACCAGCGTTCCGGTCGCTACTGGACGCTGAACCCGACCGCGACCGTCATCCTGCAGGTGCTGCTCGACGGCGGTGACCGATCCCGGGCCGTGCACGCCCTGCTCGACCAGTTCGACGTCGAGCCGGACACGGCGCGCGCCGACGTCGACCTGCTGATCATCCAGCTGCGGGCCGCCGGCCTGGTCACCGCCCACGCCCCCGCTGCGGAGGCCGGCGCCGGACAACCGGTCGGTGGCCAGCCGGGCACCAGCCAGCCGGGCATCGGAGAACCTGCCGCCGGAGAACCGGGCAGCGGCCAACCCGGTCCTGGTCCGTGGCCACTGATCGCGCCGCACCGCCGGTCGCACCGGTCACGCGGCGGTGGCCTGCGGTTCCGCCGCCACCCGGCGGGCGCGGCCGGCGGCCGGCACAGCGCGCGCGGCGGCGGCACGGCGGCCGGCCGGCGCCCGGACGACGAGGCCCCGTCCGACCGGCGCGACGACCGACCCGAGGGGGGTCGATGACCGTGCCGACATCCACGCCGCGGCCGGCGGCCGCACCTACGCCCGCCGCACCTACGCCCGCCGCACCTACGCCGCGGCGCCGGCGGCCGGCGCCGCCGCTGTCTCGCCGCGTGCGCGCCCGGCTCGCGGTCGCGGCGGCGCGGGCGCTCACGACCCAGTCGCCGTCCCGGATCCGCGCCCTGCTCGCCGTGACCAGCCGGGGCGCCCGGCCGGCGAGTCGGCAGCTGGCCCAGCGGGCGCGGGACGACGTGACCGCGGTCAGCCTCGTCTGCCGAGGCTCGCGCGGCTGCGTCCCCCGCTCGGTGGCGACGGCGCTGCTGTGCCGGATGTCGGGCGCGTGGCCGACGTGGTGCGTGGGTGTGCGCACCGTCGCGCCGTTCGCAGCGCACGCCTGGGTCGAGGCGGACGGCCTGATGGTCGGCGAGGACGAGCCCGCCGGCTGCTTCCGCGCGCTGCTCACCGTCGAACCGCGTCGCCCGGCCCGGTCGGCGGTGCGGACGGTCGCCGACGGGCCGACCTCGCCGGCCGCGGTGCCCACGGCGAGCGCGTTCGCGCCCGGCGCGGTCCCGCCGGCGACGGCCACCCGAGCGACGTCGACGCAACGCGCGACGTCGGCCGCGGGAGCCGCCGCGACCGCGCCGAGCACATCGGCTCCGCCGGGCCCGGCCGCGGCCAGCACGGGCACGGGCGAACGACCTACGTGGGAGAGGTGACCGGGATGGCGACCACTGCGGGTCCCGAGGCCACCGCCGTGCGCGGCTCCGCCGGCGATGGGCCCGGTCCGCTGCCGGCGGGCGGACCACCGCCGGGCGACGGGCCGGCACCGCAGCCACGCCGGGGCGGCTGGCCGCTCGGCCGGCTGTGGCGGCTGATGCGCGGGCACAGCCGGCCCGTGCTGCTGGGCATCGGGCTCACCGGCGTCGGAACGCTGTTCGGCGTCGTCCAGCCGCTGCTGGTCAAGCGAGTGATCGACGACGCCCAGCACGGCGGGATCTCCGCCTGGCTGCTGGTGATCCTGCTGGCGCTGTTCGTCAGCCAGGCGTTCGTCGACACGTTCGGTCACTACCTGCTGGAGCGCACCGGTCAGGGCATCATCCTCGGCCTGCGCACCCGGTTGGTCGGCCATCTGCTGCGGCTGCGGATCAGCGTCTACGACGAGCGCCGGATGGGCGACCTCATCTCCCGGGCGAACGCCGACACGGTCGTCGTCCGGGAAGCCGTCGCCTACAGTTTCGCCGCCTTCCTGACCAGCCTGGTCGGGGCGATGGGCGCGGTCGCCCTGATGATCTACATCGATGTCCGGCTGTTTCTGCTGGTGGTCGCCGCGGTGCTGGTCGCGGGGGTCGGCGTCATCTCGGCGCTGCGCCGGATCAGGGCCACCTCCGAGGAAGGCCAGGCCAGCGTCGGGCGGATGACCGCAGACCTGGAACGCTCGCTGTCCGCGATTCGCACCGTCCGGGCGAGCCGGGCCGAGGAACGGGAGGGCGAGCGGATCGCGGTGCACGCACGCGACGCCTACCGGCTCGGCGTGCGGATGGCCCGGCTGAACTCGGTGGTCGCGCCGGCGATGGAGCTGGCCGTGCAGGGCTCGGTGCTCATCGTGCTGCTGGTCGGCGGCGTGCTCGTCGCCCATGGCACGACGTCGCTCGGCTCGCTGGTCGCGTTCCTGCTCTACGCGACGTACCTGGTGGTGCCGCTGTCCCAGCTGATCGAGTCCGCCGGCGTGATGCAGCGCGGCATGGGTGCGCTGGACCGGGTCGACGCCGTCTTCGCCCTCCCGCGGGAGAACGGGGCGGATGACCAGCCGGACGCCGGTCACGCGGAGGCCGCCGGTCGGATCCGTGACGACGATCGGATCCGTGGCGACGATCGGATCCGTGGCAACGGCCAGACCCGTGGCGACGGGCGCGAACCCGACGGTCACGGTGCGGGGGTCGACGCGGGTGCGGGATCGCTGGTTCGCGTCCTGCGCCCCGCCCCGGCCGGCGCGGTGGCCGTGGCCACCGGCGAGTCCTCGGCCCACACCGCCGACGCGCGCGCGGCCGACGCGGAAGGCACGGACGGGCGGTCCGAGGCGCCCGCCGTCGAGTTCCGCGGCGTCTGGTTCGGCTACGCGCCCGGCCAACCGGTTCTGCGGGACGTCTCGTTCACGATCCCGGCGCGGGGACACGTCGCGCTGGTAGGGCCGTCCGGCGCGGGCAAGTCGACGACGTTCGAGCTGCTGGAACGCTTCTACGACCCCGACCGCGGCGAGATCCTGTTGCGCGGCGTGGACGTCCGGGCGGTGTCCCGAGAAACCGCGCGTGGCTGGGTGAACCTCGTCGAGCAGAACGCACCCGTGCTCCAGGGCTCGCTGCGCGACAACATCACCTATGCGGCGCCGGACGCGGGCGAGGCCGAAATCGACGAGGCGGTGCGGACGGCCCGGCTCGGCGAGCTGGTGAGGCGCATGTCGCACGGCGTGTGGACGGACGTCGGCGACCACGGCGTGCTGCTGTCCGGTGGCGAGCGCCAGCGGGTGGCGATCGCGCGGGCGCTGCTCGCGCGGCCCGCGCTGCTGCTGCTCGACGAGCCGACGTCGCAGATGGACAGCGTCAACGAACGCGCGCTGACCCAGGTGATGCGGGACGTCGCCACCCAGCGGGCGCTGCTGGTCATCGCGCACCGGATGTCCACGGTGCGAGCCGCCGACCGGATCATCGTGCTCGACGACGGCCGGGTGCTCGCGACGGGCAGCCACGAGGAGCTCGTCGAGACGTGCCCGCTCTACCGGCGCCTGTCCAGCACCGGCCTGGACCGGCCGGCCGGGCCCCCGGCCACCGCCGGGTTGGGCACGACGATGTAGGCGACGTCGGGCCCGGCCCCAGTCCCGGCCGCCGGCTTCCGAGTCGCGGGATGCCCGGCCACGGGCTGCCCGGCCACGGGACGCCCGGCCACGGGCTTAGACCGCGTCGGCGCCGGAGCGGCGGGTCGGCATACGCTCGCCGGTGACGTCCCAGATGTGGTGCACCGGGTCATGGACGAAGTAGCGGGCGAAGGTGTCGACGGTGAACTGGGCGCCGTCGGACCGGAACCCCGTCCGCCCCCACTGCGCGCCGCTGACGGTGGCGAACCGGGCGGCGATCCTCGCGGCGCCGGCGGCCAGGTCGGCGACGACCTGCGCCGGGTCCTGCTCGGCGTAGTGGTCCTCGACGGCAGTGGCGTCCTGGTCCCAGTTCGGGTAGCGCGGGGCGTCCTCGGTGAGCATCAACCGCAGCCGCTCGTCGAAGAGGCGAAAGACGTCGCGCACGTGGCAGGCGTACTCCAGCGTCGACCAGCGGTCGGGCGCCGGGCGGCGGCGTACCTCGTCGTCCGGCCGGTCGGCGAGCACGGCCAGCCAGGCCGAGGCCACCCGCAGCACGAGGCCGGAGACCTCGGTAGCCGGGAAACTCGCCGCGTCGAAACCGCAGTCCGGACAGGGACGCTCCAGGACCCAGGTCCAGTCCTTGCCGTCCGGAACGATGGCGTCGGCAGGAACGACGGCGTCGGTGGCGGGAGCGCTTCGGCTCTCGGTCGTCACGGTCTCACCCTAGTCCCGGGCCGGAATCGACCTTTCCCGACCAGTCTCACCCTAACGGGCCGGCGAAAAACCCATCGTCGCCCGCCGAGCTCACACGCGCACTCGGCTCGGAGTGAGTAGCCGGTAGCGGCTCCGGCCGCCGCGCCGGCGAACTTCACACGCAGGCCCGGCTCCGGGTGAGTACCTCGTAACCGGCTTCATGCGTAGCGGGACCGCCCGGTGAAACACGACGATCTCAGCATGAGGTTGTGTCCCCGACCCCGCCTCGATCCCGGCCGTGCCGGGTGCCGTGCCGCGGCCGGGCACTTCCGCCGCCGTTCGGAAGGACCGCCGCATGCATAGCACCCCCCGCTTCCTGCAGGGTGTCTTCTCGTTCGAGGGGCAGGGCCTGACCAAGCCCGCGTCTCTCGACCCGTCGCTGACCTACACGGTTCCGCCCGGGGCTACCTCCCAGCCGGTCTACTTCCGCGGCGGCAACGCCTCCGACGACCTGATCTACGTGCTGCTGATCCGCGACGGCACTCCGATGCGGTACTTCCCGATCGGCGCCCGCGGCGACGTGCACGTTCCGCTGAGCGTCGTCGAGGACCTGCTCGGCGACACCCGCGTCGATCTGCACCTTGCCGCCCCAGAGGGCGTTGACGGCACGGTCGTCGTCGATTTCGGCCTGATCGAGTTCTGAGCGAGCGTCATCATGACCATCACCGAGAACGTCCCAGGTCCGTCCACCGGACCCGAGCGGCCCCTCGCCACGCCGGCGAGCGCCACGTCCGCGGCCGGAACCGTCCCCGCCCAGCGGCGCGAACGCAGGACGGCGGCCGGCGGCCGCGAGCGGCTCGTCGTCGTGGGCAACGGCATGGCCGGCATGCGCGCGGTCGAGGAGATCCTCGAGCGCGGCGGCGCGGACCAGTTCGAGGTCACCGTGTTCGGCGACGAGCCGTACGGCAACTACAACCGGATCCTGCTGTCCAATCTGCTGGCCGGCGCCGAGACCGAGGACGAGATCTTCCTCAACACGCCGGAGTGGTACGCGGACAACGACATCCGGCTGCGTGCCGGCGTCCGGATCACCGGGCTCGACCGGTACGCGCGCGTCGTGACCGCCGACGATGGCACCGTCACCCCGTACGACAAGCTGATCATCGCCACCGGGAGCCGTTCGTTCATCCCGCCGATCAACGGGCTTATCGGCGCGGACGGCGAGCTTCCCGGCGGAGTCTTCGCCTTCCGGACCATCGACGACTGCCGGTCGATGATCGGGTTCGCGGCCGAGCGGCGGACCGCGGCCGTCATCGGCGGCGGGCTGCTCGGGTTGGAGGCCGCCCGCGGCCTGCAGACCTACGGCCTCGCGGTCCATGTCATCGACGCGGCGCCGACCCTGATGAACCAGCAGCTGTGCGCCGAGGCCGGCGGGATCCTGCGGCGCGGCGTCGAAGCGCTCGGGATCACCGTGCATCCGGGCGCGCGGACCGCGCGGATCCTGCTGGCCGACGGGGCGCAGGCCGAAGCCGAAGCCGGCGGCGGCGGCGAGGTGGGGCCGGGTCGCGGCGACCGCGGGGCGGGGCCGACCCACGGCGGCGGCCGGGCCGTGGGACTCGAGTTCGCCGACGGAACGCGCCTCGACGTCGACATGATCGTGGTCGCGGCCGGAATCCGACCGAACGTCGATCTCGGGCTGCGCGCCGGCCTGACCATCGAGCGCGGCATCGTGACTGACGACCAGCTGCGCTCGGTCGACGATTCCGACATCTATGTCGTCGGCGAATGCGCGCAGCATCGTGGCCAGGTCTACGGCCTGGTCGCGCCGTTGTGGGAGCAGGCGACGGTCCTCGCCGAGCACATCACCGGCACGAACCCGGACGCGGCCTACCACGGCTCGAAGATCGCCACGAAGCTGAAGGTCGCCGGGATGGCCGTCGCCGCGATGGGCCTGAAGGACGCGGAGCATCCCGACGACGAGGTGGTCCGGTTCGTCGAGCCGCGCCGGGGCGTCTACAAGAGCGTCATCATCCGGGACGGAAAGCTGGTCGGCGCGACACTGCTCGGCGACACCGCCCGGTCGGCGTCGCACATCGAGGCGTTCGACCGCGGCCTGCCACTGCCCGAGGAACGGCTGCAGCTGCTGTTCGACATCGGCCTGCCGGCGGCCGATGTCGGGGCGGCGGAGATGGCCGACGACGCCCAGGTCTGCAACTGCAACGGCGTAAGCAAGGGAAAGATCGTCGCCTGCGTCCAGGGCGGGGTGAAATCCGTTCCCGGCGTCATGAACGCCACCCGCGCCGGTAAGGGCTGCGGCTCGTGCAAGGCGCTGGTCAAGGAAATCGTCGAATGGGCGGCCGGCGGCGAGGCCGAGGAGGACCCGTCGGTGTCCTGGTATGTGCCCGGCGTCCCGCTGGACAAGCCGGCGCTGCTGGCCGCCGTGCGGGAACGGAATCTGCGCTCGGTGTCCGCGGTGTTCGCCGCGCTCGCGCCGGGCGGCCGGGAGGACGCGGCCAGCAAGATGGCGCTGACGTCGCTGCTGCGGATCGTCTGGGGCGGCGAGTTCGTCGACGAGCGCGACGGCAGGTTCATCAACGACCGCGTCCACGCCAACATCCAGAAGGACGGCACCTTCTCGGTCGTCCCGATGATCGCCGGCGGTGTGACCAGCCCGGACGAGCTGCGCCGGATAGCCGAGGTCGCCGAGAAGTACGACGTCCCGATGGTGAAGATCACCGGCGGCCAGCGCATCGACCTGCTCGGCATCCGCAAGGAGGACCTGCCCAAGGTCTGGGCCGACCTGGCCATGCCGAGCGGCCACGCCTACGGAAAGAGCTTCCGCACCGTGAAGACCTGCGTCGGCAAGGACTTCTGTCGTTTCGGCGTCGGCGACTCGACCGCGCTCGGCGTCGCGATCGAGCAGCGGTACCACGGCCTCGAAAGCCCGGGAAAGCTCAAGCTCGCGGTCAACGGCTGCCCCCGCAACTGCGCAGAGGGCCTCATCAAGGACGTCGGTGTCGTCGCGATCGAGGGCGGCCGCTGGGAGATCTACATCGGTGGCGCCGGCGGCGCTCATGTGCGCAAGGGCGACCTGCTGGCGACGGTCGACAGCCCCGACGAGGTCATGACGCTCACCGGCCGCTTCCTGCAGTACTACCGCGAGAACGCGAGATGGCTGGAACGGACGTACACGTTCGTCCCACGCGTCGGCATCGAGAAGGTCCGGGCAGTGGTCGTCGACGACGCCGACGGCATCGCCTCCGATCTCGACGCCCGCGTCCAGGAGTCGATCGACGCCTATGTCGATCCCTGGCTGGAACGGGAGGCCCCCGCGACCCCCGGCCAGTTCCGCACCGCGCTGCCGCTCATCCCGCTCCCCCAGGTCCCCGTCCGATGACCGGGCCAACCGCTGTGACCGCCACCGCCACCGCCACCGCGTCGGAGCCGGGGTCCACGGCCGGGCACCCCGGCGCGCCGCACCGGCTGGGTCGCCTCGACGACATCCCCGTGGGCGAGGCGCGGACGTTCGCCGTCGGTGACCAGCAGATCGCCGTCTTCCGGCTGCGGGGCGACGTCGTGCGGGCCATCGACGCGGTCTGCCCGCACGCCGGCGGCCCGATCGCCGACGGCCAGGCCGACGCGGACGTCGTCATCTGCCCGCTGCACCTGCACGTCTTCGACCTCGCCACCGGCGAGTCCACCTCGGGCGCCCCGCCGATCGGCTGCCACCCCGTCCGACTCGCCCCCGACGGCACGATCGAACTCACCAGATGACGCCACGGCCGACCGCACCGACGCACCGACGCACCGACGCACCGACGCACCGACGCACCGACGCATGATCGCCGTGGAGAGGTGCCGGGACGAGCGAGACGCGACGCTCGACCGCCAGGGCCGACGCCGAGTTTCGAACGGCGGCTGGCACATCGGAGGCGATCTGCCCAGCTGGCCTACGTGCCACCACCAGGCAATGCCCGACCTCGCCCCGTCGGGACATCGGCTAAGATGCCAGAGCAGCACCATGCGGGTGTAGTTCAGAGGCAGAACACGAGCTTCCCAAGCTTGCAACGCGGGTTCGATTCCCGTCACCCGCTCTCACGATCACAGCGCCTGGTCAGAGGCAGTCTCCGACCAGGGGCGTCGATGTTTTCAGGTGGTCAGGATTGGGCCACGGGCCATTGGCGGGCCACTAGGCCGGCACGAGCGCCCCCGCGGCGCCGTCGTCGGGGTCCTCCTCGTCGGGCGCGGCGGCCGGCTTTAGGGCGTTCTGATCCTTGGTGAGCCGCGTGTTGACGGCGTCCGCGATCGCCTCGTCGGCCTCGATCGAGGTGTGCTGGTAGATCAGTGCGGCCCGGGGCGAGTCGTGCCCCATGCGGGCCATGAGGTCCCGCAGGCTCGCGCCGGTCTTCGACGCCAGCGTGTTGCCCGTGTGGCGCAAGTCGTGGAAGTGCAGGCCCGGCATGCCGATCGCGGCTACCGCGGCGGACCACTTCACCAGCGTGCGGAAGTTGCCCCGCCGCAGAAGTGCACCCTTCGGGCCGGTGAACACGTACGCCGCGGGGTCGTCCGCCACGTAGTCGGCCAGGTGCGCCCGCAGGTCAGGGAGAACCAAGGCGGGCAGCGTCACGGTCCGGATTCCGGCGCGGGGTTTCGGCGGTCCCGTCACGATCCCCTGACCGCGTAGTTCGACTAGTGCGCGGCTGATTCTGACGGTGCCTTTCTCGGCGTCGATGTCGCGTCGCTGGAGCGCGGTGACCTCTCCCCAGCGCAGCGACGCGAACGTCGTCACGAGGATGAGCGCGCGGAAGCGTAGGTCGAACTGGTCCGCCAGGTCGAACACCTGGGCGATGGTGAGAACGGGACGTTCCGGGGCGTGCTCCTGGTCGGCGCCGGGGACACGGCACGGGTTGGCACGGATCAGCTCGTCCTCCCTGACCGCCGTCATCAGGATCGCGCGCAGCAGTCGGTATGCCTTCGCGGCTGTGTCCACGGATACGCCCTTGTCGAGTAGGACCGTGCGCCACTCTCGGACCATCGGGGTCGTGATCCGGTTGATCGGAACGCCCCCAAGGTGGGGAATTATGTGCCGGTTGAATAGGCCGTTGTACAGGCCGATGGTCGACGGGCGAAGGTTGGGGCGCTGACTGATCCACCGGGCGCCGTAATCGGCGAGCGTCACCTTTCCTCTTTCGGGGTCGATCCATTCCCCGCGAAGAATCTGGCCTTCCACGAGGGTGAGGTAGCGTTCGGCGTCGCTCTTGCGCGCGAACGTCTCGGGCGCGGCGCGCGGCAGTCCGTCCGGGCCGGGATAGCGCACCTGGTAGCGGCCGGACTGGCGGCGGCGAATGCTGCCGAATCGGCGACGGCTGGCCATCAGATCACGCTCCGCAGGCCGCGCCAGGAATCGGAGGCGGTCAGCGGCTCAACGCGGCCAGCCGCGATGTGGGCATCGACGTCGACCGCCGTCAGGCGGATCGACCGGCCGATGCGGTGGAACGCGATACGCCGTTCGGCGACCAAGCGCCGCACGTAGCGGACGCTCATGTTCATCCGATCCGCCGCCTGCTCAACAGTCAGCACGGCACGCAAGGGCGCGACGCCGACCTCGCCCCGTCCCGGCCGGTGAAGGTCGGTGGCCTTTGCGGGCGCTTGGCCCCGTTCGCGAATCTATGGCCTGTTCCAAGGCACTCGGGTCGAGGTGCAAGTACTACCCGGCGGCATTGGTAGCGCGTCGGCACTCAAACTCGCGTATAGCAGCTACCAGAAGGCCAGCCGGGTGCTTGCAGCCGTCGCATATGCGTTGGCCGCCGATCACGGTGTCGAGGGGGAGCTACTAGGCGTCGCGGCGGGTCGTAGCACGAGCTACCTCGCCGAACCGGAGTACTTCCCCGAAGTGGCGGCGCGCGCCTGGCGCTGGGCTCCCGAGATGCGGGAAGTTGCAGAAGCTCTTGAGGCGAGCGACCTGCCCGCGGAGCTAGCTCAGGCCGCAGAGCTGGTCATGGGGCACTGGGGCACCACCGCAGAACAAACCTGGGGAATCGGTGGTGCGCTTGCAGCGCTGCGCTGCGAGGAGACTCGCGACGTCGACGGCCCGGCCGGACGCTTCAAGCCGGACGACCGCCGGGAGTGACCTGATCTACGCCGATCCTCAACCTTGAGGCACTCGGCTACTGGATGCGCGAGGCTACATCTACCACCGCATCACCGATACGGCGAGCTAGCAGCGGCGGCACTGCATTTCCTATTTGTACTCCACGAGAGGTCATGGTTCCGAAGAACTGAAAGCTTCGGGGAAATGTCTGCAAGCACGCCGCCTCCCTAATACTGATAGCCCGGTTCTTCACTGGATGGCCAAACCGCCCATTCGAATAACTAATGCATCGAGTGGTCATGGCAGATGCAGGCCGATCCCAAGCAAGGCGGCCGTACACATCCTTATGCCCGCTGTGATCCTTATGGCAGTCGAGAAGGAGGTCCGGAGGCCAGCTATCACGCCCTCCGCCCTCAGGAGTCGCAGCGATCCTTCTCTGGTTCAGCGCCGAAAGCCCCAGCGCCGCGTGGTCAGGATCATCCGGATCGACGCCGCCAGCTTCTAGATCAGGAAGACCATATACCCAGTCCCTAACCGTAGAGTAGGTCTCAAGTCCCCCACCGTGCGTCCGTTCAGGGACGGGAGCGCGCATTGGCCGTTTCGCCGCTACCAGCACGAGTCTTCGCCTCAGCTGGGGAACACCGAAGTCAAGTGCAGAGAGAATCCCTGACCACACATCGTAAGATGTTTCCTCAAGGGCATTAATGAAAGTACGAAGGGGACCCTCGTTCTTACCGATACGCTGAAGTCCGGGGACGTTCTCAACCACAACAAAATCGGGTTGAATCTCCACCACGAAGCGCTGAAACTCGGCGAGCAGAGAACGCCTCGGATCATCAACACCTTTCTTTTGACGATTTTGCTTCGAGAAAGGTTGACAGGGAGCGCAACCAGAGAATAGCACCGGCGCGTTTCCGCTGATTACTTTCTCTACTTCGGCTACCTCAATATCGCGAATATCGCGCTCGAAGAAAATTGCGTCCGGAAAATTCGTGCGAAATGTCATCGCCGCACTAACGTCATTGTCAATTCCGGCGATGATGGACATTCCAGCGTCCTGGAATCCTTGGCTAGTTCCACCACAGCCGGAGAAGAAGTCGACAACTTCCACTGGAGGAGTGGTCACGGCCCACTCCTTTCCAGAAATGCGCTGACGGTTCTCCGAATCGACGCTAGATCCTCTTGATCCGGATCCAGTCGGGCAAGCGCACGCTCTTGCTCGCCCAGTATTTCGGTCGCAGTAACCTGTTCCCAAGCCGGACGCCCCAAGGAGGAACGGGCGCGCTCGCTCCAGTACTCCTTGGAAGGACCGGATACTTCGATCCCCTCCATGCCGAGCAGCAAGGCTTCAGGATCCGTTCCCGGAAGAAAGTCTAGGTGGCTGCTACACCAGTCCAGTACCTTACGCAACTGCTGGCGCTTCTCGGTCTGTGAGAAATTTCCCTGGTTACCGTTTAGCGAGAGCTGGATTCTTGCACCCATAAACTCGGCCATCACGCTCTCCAGCTCCCCGTCCGGAATATCAACGGCCGACGGTACGCTGCTGGACGGACGTTGATCCCCGTCGAGCAAAACTAGGCACCGGTCATAGCCAGCAAGCGCGAATGTCGGTACAAAGCGGGTCTTGATCGCCCCCGCCCCGCCAGGCAGCGGCGTGATCGTGAACGTGGAGTTCAGCGCCTCGCCCAGTGGTCTCGTTGCTCTTCTCACTAGAGCCGCGGCCAACCCGTCCTCGACATAGACACGCCTCTTCTCAGTCACCCGGATACCTAGTCGAAAGAAAGCTTCCGAGGGGTCGGATTGCTGGCTAAGCAGGTCAACCCTGCCATCAACTTGACTCGGCTGGAATACCTTGATGGCTTGCGGAGGAAGTTCCCGAACAAACTCAGGCGAGTGTGTAGAGATCACAAATTGATGCTTCTTGGACTTCGCCATTTTTGCGAGAAGCACCATTAGCTTTTGTTGCGCACCGGGATGAAGCGAGACCTCGGGCTCATCCAAGAGGATCAACGATCTTTCTGGAGCCTCACTGACCTTCTTCACAAGAATCACGACGGCGAACTCACCACTCCCGGCGAAGGCCTCCGAGTACTGTAGACCAGTAGCCCTCATTACTACGCTGTAGCCCTCTACATTGAAGTAGCGGTGCCGTATTATCTTGATAGAGTCGTAGCTCCTGCCTAGGATCTCCGACACCATCTCTCGTTCTTCCGCAGTCAGCTCGGCGGCCTTTTCCGCTATCCGCTCCATCTTGTAGTATACATGACTATCCCTGCCATCAGATAATGCGGTAGCCAGGTAGAAGGCGCGGCGCCGCACAAATTCTTTCTTATTGGCAAGCGTGCTAATATTACGATCGAATGCAGAGTGATAGAAGTACTTGTCATAGGCGGACAGTTCTGACCTAAAGTCCAGGTAGAGGACCCTTTTCTGTATTGCCTTCCATCTCGTCGACGTTCTTTCAGGTGGAAGGGTCGCACCGCGCGGCACCTCTGGCATACGCTGCATGCCATCACCCACGAGAGGACGGGATGGTTCGAAGTAGTCTGGATTATCCTGACGATTAATTCTAACCTTGATCGACTCTACGATCTGACCACTGGACTTTGATAGGTATCCGTGAATAAACCTGTGACGTTCCTCGGGGCTGATGGGGTCAAGATTCGTCGAAAACCAGTACTGGCCGACGTTGACGTAATCCGGGCAGCCCTGGAGCGCCCGAAGAATTGCCGTCTTATTAGTTCCATTCGAACCTACGAGCACGGTGATCGGATGCTCAAAATCGATTCGGAGGTTATCTCTAAGATTCCGAAATCGCGGAAACCTGATATATCGAATGTAGGGCTCGAACGCGTTCGCCCTCAGCATCCTGGCCAACTGCTCGTGAACCTCTGACACCCTGCCCCCCAGGTCGCCAACGTCGCTATTCTGTCACGGAATGAAGTGGACCGCCCCGAGAAGTTGCCACCCGCCGCCGTCCAGTGAGGTGATCATGTTGGGGTTGGGCGACCGATGTGCCTCCGAGGTGGTGCAGGGCACTTCCGCCTCTGCTAGACCCCAAGGCGTGGGCACTAGGACGGCGGACGGTGGCCCGCCGTTCGCCGGCCGGGGACACTTCGGTAGGCCAGATGATCTGGGGCGACGGTGGACCGGTCACCACGGCGCTGACGATCCCCAGGGGGCCACCGTTCGACTTCCCCGTCAGGTGGGGCTACCAAGTCAAGGCGGGCCACTGGTGGGCCATTGTGTGAGGGTGTCGAGGGGTAGCCGAGGCCACTCCGGTCCCTGGCCTGTGGCGGTCGGTCGGCCTTATGCCATGCTCAGATCAGCTTCCCAAGCTTGCAACGCGGGTTCGATTCCCGTCACCCGCTCTCACGATCACAGCGCCTGACCTGGCCCGGGCCGCCGTGGCGCGCCCGGGGTTGCACTGATCATGGCCGCCGGCTTGCCTGATTGATCCGCACCGGCGCCCCAGCTCGCCGGGAGGAGTCCCGCGTGGGCCGAGGCGCTGCATTCCTGGGATCACGTACGCGTCGTGCGGCTGCTGTCCGCCGGCGACCACACGGTAAAGAAGCTCTAAAGGGACTGTCGACGGTCCGACACGGCAAAATGTCGACGGGAATGGGCGGCCGAGCGATGCGGTGCCAATATTACTTTCGACGGGAGCGTTCGCGGGCGGAAAAGAGATCGCATACTGGTCGGGCGGCGATCCTGCTCCGGTAAAACCGCACCACACCCCGCCCGTGCCGATAATGATCATAAATCATCCAGCTGAAGCCGGCCGCCGACGAACGTGAGGGAGATATCCCATGACGGCGATCCAGCAGGAGAAAGTGCGCTGGTGGCCGGAACCGCGGCTCGGATTCCGGGTGGCGCTGGCAGCCCTCTATCTCGCTGTGGCAGTCGGGATGTACTTCACCGACCGCGGCCTCGCGGTGAGCATTGCGGGTGTGGTCGAATTCTGTTGGCTCGGGGCCTGGGCGCTCGTGCCCTGGGGGCAGAGGTTGGCTTGGGCCCGGCGCCACCCGGTGCTGGACAGCACGATCGTCTTCCCGTCCACGTTCGTCGCGCTGGCTGTGCTGACCCATCTGTCGATCGGCGTGTGCGCCCTGCTCACCGTCCCGTTCGGCATCCTCCTGGTCGCCGTCTCGGTGCTGACCAGGCGCCGCCGCGGCTCCGTCTGAGCGTGTCCCGATCCTGATATCGGAATCGCGGCGTCCCCGTTGCACGACTCCGCCGGTCGAGGCGTCCGGCATCGTAATCAGCGGGGGATGCGGAGCCACCTGCCCGATCTCCCCGGTAAGCGCTACGAGACCTGGGATCCGACGACCCCGCCGGGCAGGACCTCACGGCCGTCCGCGCCGTCCGCGCCGACGTTCGGCATCGGGTCGAACATCTGCTCACCACCCGGTGACCACAACGGAATCGGGCGCATCGGATGCGGCCTGGCGGAATCGGTTAGCTGGACCCGCACGGATAGATTCCCTTCGACTCCCGTCGGCGAAGGGGACGGCATGGCGCGGCAGGGTAGCTGGGAGATCGTCACCGGGCCGGGGATCACGGCTCTGGGAATAGCCCCGTCGCGGAGCGTGGAGTCGTCGATGCCGGACGCGCTCATCGACGATCCGTTTGGGGACGCTTTCGTCCGGGCCGTCGACTCGCCGGTTCCGTTCCCGCTGCGCTGGCCGGCGGCGGGCGAGCCGGCGACCGACAGGCAGGCGCAAACGAATGGCGGCCCGGCCCCGGATTCGTCGAGGCCGGGCCAGCGGCATCATCCGGTGAAGCCGTGCGCATGTGCCGCGGTCACGAAGTGCCGGAACGGAGGAAAAGGCGATGACGGATGCGGATCTGGTCTTCGCCGGCGGTCCCGTGTTCACGGCGGATGCGGCGCGGACGCGGACGCATGCCGTGGCGGTCCGGGATGGGCGGATCGTCGCCGTCGGGCGAGCGGCCGAGGGACTGGTCGGGGCGGCCACGGAGGTTGTCGACCTGGCCGGAAGGCTGCTCGTGCCGGGGTTCCAGGACGCCCATGCGCATCCGGCGTGGGGTGGGCTCGACCTGTTGCGGTGCGATCTGCGGCCGGCGGTGGACAAGGCCGGATACCTGGCCAGGGTCGGCGCCTATGCCCGCGCCAACCCGAACGAGACCTGGGTCGTCGGCAGCGGGTGGAGCATGCCGGCGTTTCCCGGCGGCACGCCGCTGGCGGCCGACCTCGACGCGGTGGTCCCGGACCGGCCGGTACTGCTTATGAACCGCGACGGGCACGGAGCGTGGGTGAACTCGCGGGCGCTCGGGCTCGCCGGGATCGACGCGCGCTCCCCCGACCCGGCCGACGGGCGCATCGAGCGCGACGGCGACGGAGTACCGACCGGCACGCTGCACGAGGGGGCGGTCTCGCTGGTCAGCCGGCTGCTGCCGCCCGTCACGCCGGACATGATGATCCGGGCCCTGCTGCGCGGGCAGGAATACCTACATGCGTTCGGCGTCACCGCCTGGCAGGACGCGATCGTCGGCACCTACGGCAACGCGCACGACCCGGCCCCGACCTATCTCGCGGCGGCGAGGGCCGGCCAGCTCACCGCCCGGGTGGTCGGCGCGTTGTGGTTCGAGCGGGACCGGGGCGTCGAGCAGGTCGACGAACTGCGGCACCGGCGCGAGGCCTACACCCACGGCCGGTTCCGCGCGACGACCGTCAAGATCATGCAGGACGGCATTCCGGAGAACTTCACCGCCGCGATGATCGACCCGTACCTGTCGCCCTGCGGCTGCGGTCAGGCAAAGAGCGGCGACAAGGGCAGCGGCATCACCTTCTTCCCCCGCGAGCTGCTTCTGGAAGCTGTGCCCGCGCTGGACGCCGCCGGTTTCCAGACGCATTTCCACGCGATCGGCGACCGGGCCGTCCGCGACTGCCTGGACGCGGTCGAGGCGGCGATCCGCGCGAACGGGCGCGGCGATCTGCGGCACCACATCGCGCACCTGCAGATCGTTCATCCCGACGACGTGCCGCGGTTCGGCCGGCTCGGCGTGGCGGCGAACCTGCAGTTCCTGTGGGCGGTGCTGGAGGCCCAGATGATCGAGCTGAACCTGCCGTTCCTCGGACCCGAGCGGGCGACCTGGCAGTACCCGTTCCGCGGGCTGCAGGGGACCGGGGCGGTGCTGACGGCCGGCAGCGACTGGCCGGTCTCGACGCCCAATCCGCTCGCCGCGATTCATGTGGCCGTGAACCGGACCCCGGCGCCCACCGAGACCGCGGCGCCGAGCGACGGCCACGAGGTCTTCCTGCCCGAGCAGCGCCTCGATCTGGCGAGTGCGCTCGCCGCCTACACGTCGGGGTCGGCGTGGGTCAACCATCTCGACGACGTCACCGGCACGGTCACCGTCGGCAAGGAGGCCGACCTGGCCGTGCTCGACCGGGATCCGTTCGGCGGGCCGCCCACCGATATCGGCGGCACCCGGGTCCTGCAGACATTCGTCGCCGGGCGGCGGGTGTTCGCGGCGCCGGACGCCTAGACATCCCCCGCCATCGTCGCAAGCGGCGGCGGCTCCGTCATGAACTGGTCTTCGGTCGGCGCACTGGCCGCCCGGTCACCCGGACGAGATCGCCGCCGTCGCCGCCTTCCTCGCCTCCGAGGACGCCTCCTACATGACGGGCTCGTACCTCGTCGTCGACGGCGGGTGGACCGCCGGAAGCTGACGGCATCGCGCGGCCGGCGGACGATCCGGACCGACGGGCGCTCCCCTCCGGTGCCCGTCGACCCGGCTCAGCCCGGTTTCCCGGCTCCCCCGGCTCAGCGCAGCTCGGCCCGGCCGGTTGCCCCCGGCTCAGGTCAGCGCGATCAGGTCAGCCCAATGGTCAGCCCGATCAGCTCACTGCTTGGCGAGTGTGGCCGCCACCTGGCTGGTCATGGCGTTCACCTCGCTGTCGGGCAGGGCCGTGAACGGGTTGATGATGAGGATCACGGACTCCACCCGGCCAGAGAAGATGCTGACCAGGTCGACGTGCACGTTGACCGTCTGCGAGTCCATCGCGAGGGTCAGATCCAGGCGGGTGAGGGCGGTCGCCCCGGCCGGCGGCGTCGCGGCCACGGCACTGCGCACCGTGCTGTGCGAGGCCTCCTGGTCCCGGTTGGAGAACTGGCCGACGATCGCCTGGCCAACGCAGCCTGGGAAGTCCGGACGGGCCACGAGCGCCCGATGCGTCGAGACGGTGTCGGCGGTCGCGAACACCCGGGCTCCGGAGTTGATGGACAGGCCCTCGTCCGTCTCGAACACGGGGCCGTTCGCGTGGTCGGTGGAGGCCGGGCCCAATTCGGCGGCGGACAGGTGCATGCAGGTGGGCACGGGCTCTTCGAACACCGTGCTCTCGGTCGTGTCGGTGTTGTTCTGCTGCGTGTAGGAGGCGGTTGCCGGCCCGGCGACCAGGACGTAGTCCGCCGGCTGCAGTGGCGGTCCCGCGGGGGCGGCCGAGGCGGGTGCCCCCGCGGTCGCGGCGCCGGGGCCGGGGCCGCTCGCCGGGCTGGCCGAGTCGTCGCTCTGGCAGGCGGCCAGCGCCGTGGCGAGCGCCGCCGCCGTCAGCGCGAGCGCCGCCCGGCGCGCTCTTCGCTCGGTGCGGCGGGATTCGATGTGGGTCCCTGAGGTCATGGGACCGAAGGCTAGGAAACCGGCATAAATTCGGGCACAAACACCTCGGTCGGCCTTCCGACCGCTTCTTTACCAGTCATTTGGAAGCTGGGATCGGGCGGCGCGGCCCGCGCCCCCCGCCCGGGCCCAGCGGCCACGCCCGTCACTGCTTGACGAGTGTGGCCGCCACCTGGCTGGTCAGCGCGTCCAGCCTGCTCATGGGCAACGGCGCGTCCGGGCTGACGACCACGATGACCGACTCGACCCGGCCGGAGAACAGACTGATCACGTCGGCATGCAGATCGACGTCCTGGCCGTCGATGCTGCCGGCGAGGTCGAGGCGAGTGAAGGCGGTCGCGCCGGTGGGCGGGGCCTGCGCCGCGGCGCTCTTCACCGTCAGGTTCGTGTGCGCCCGGTCGCGTTCGGACATGCCGCCCAGAATCGCCTGGCCCGCGCACGCCGGGAATTCGGGTCGCTGCGTGATCGCGCGGTGTGCAAGGACGGTGTCGGCGCTCGCGAACACCCGCGCGTCGGACTGGATCTCGGTGCCGCTCTCGTCGTCGTCGAAGATCTGGCCGTTCGCATGGTCCGTGCTGGGGGGACCCAGCTCCGCGGCGGTGAGGTGCATGCAGCTCGGCAGTGGCGCGTCGAACACCGAGGTCTCGGAGGTGTCGGTGTCCTGCTCCGCGGTGTACGTGGCGGTCACGGGCCCGCCGACCAGGACGTAGTCGGCGGCCCGCAGCGGGGGCAGCGCCGGCGCCGCGGAGGCGGGCGTGGTGGCACCGGCCGCCGGCGTGACGAGGTCGTCATTCCCGCAGGCGGCCAGCGCGGTGACGAGCGCCGCCGCCGTCATGGCCAACGCCACCCGGCGAACTCGCCGGCCATCGCGGCGGAGCCCGCCTTCATTCCCTGAGGTCATGCGATCAAACGTTAGAAAGCCGACGTGAATTCAGATACACATAGCCCTGTCGGATTCCCGACGAGGTCGTTTGCCCGTCACCGGCCATGTCTTCAAACGCGACCGGACGGGTCCGGGTAATCAGGCGTGTCCGTCGACCGGCGGGACCTGGGCGCGGGTGAAGTCCCGGTAGGCGCGCGACGGCGTGGGGCCCCGCTGGCCCTGGTACCGGGAGCCGTAGATCGCGGCGCCGTAGGGATGCTCGGCGGGCGACGACAGCCGGAACAGGCACAGCTGGCCTATCTTCATGCCGGGCCACAGCTTGATCGGCAGGGTCGCGACGTTGGACAGCTCCAGCGTGACGTGCCCGGAGAAGCCGGGGTCGATGAAGCCGGCCGTCGAATGGGTGAGCAGGCCGAGCCGGCCGAGGCTGGACTTGCCCTCCAGCCGGCCCGCCAGGTCATCCGGCAGCGTGACGACCTCGAGCGTGGAACCGAGCACGAACTCACCCGGGTGCAGCACGAACGGCTCGTCGCCCTCGGGCGCGACCAGCTCGGTCAGGTCCTCCTGCTGGAGGGCCGGATCGATGTGGCTGTACCGGTGGTTCTGGAAGACCCGGAACGCCCGGTCGAGGCGGAGGTCGATGCTGCTCGGCTGGATGAGGTCCTGGTCATAGGGGTCGAGGCGGACCCGGCCGGCGGTGATCTCGGCCCGGATGTCCCGGTCGGACAGCAGCACGCCCTGCAAACTACTCGTCCGGCGCGGCGGGCCCGTACCCACACGGCGCGGGTGGCCCCCGGATGAACAGGAGGTTCGTCCGGATTGACGCGGTAGCTACGGCCTCGACGAGGGTAGACGGCAGGCATGCGTTTGCCGTTTGCGCGGCTGTGGCGCCGCCGACCCGGGTCAGGAGTCATGCTCGGACTACCACCTCACATCGATGCCTGCCTGTTCGATCTCGACGGCGTGCTCACGAGCACGGCGGAGATCCACGCGCGCGCCTGGAAAGAGATGTTCGACGATTTTCTGGAGAACTGGGCCTCGCGGTCCGGCGATCCGGAGGCGCCGTTCGACATCGAACGCGACTACGAGCGGTACGTGGATGGGCTGCCGAGGCTGGATGGCGTGCGCTCGTTCCTCGCGTCGCGCGACATTCATCTGCCCGAGGGCACCGCCGGCGACCCACCGTCAGCGCTGACGGTCAACGCCCTCGGGAACCGCAAGAACATCCTCGTGCTGAACAAGATCGCGGCGGACGGCGTGCAGCCGTATCCGGGCTCGCGGCCCTATCTGGAGGCCTGCGCCCGGGCCGGGAAGTCACGGGCGCTCGTGTCCTCGAGCGCGAACGCGGGCGAGGTGGCCCGGGCCGCCGGACTCGCAGATCTGCTCCAGGTCCGGGTCGACGGCCTGACGATCACCGAGCGCGGGCTGGCCGGCAAGCCGGCGCCCGACACGTTCCTCGCCGCGGCGCGGGAGCTCGGCGTGCCGCCGGAGCGGGCGGCCGTCTTCGAGGACGCCGAGTCCGGTGTCGCGGCCGGCCGGGCGGGCGGCTTCGGTTATGTGGTCGGGCTCGACCGCGTCGGGCACGGGCACGCGGACGCGCTGCGTGCGCACGGGGCGGATGTCGTCGTCAACGACCTGGGCGACCTGCTGGCCGATGCCTACCCGCCGTCGGACGCCGAAGCGGTGGTGGGCAACGACCGCAGCGGCATCCACGGGCGCTCCCTCGGCAGCAAGGCGAGCCGGTTGGAGCAAGGGCGATGACGGGAGAGGCCCGCTACACGGTCGACCCGTGGGGACTGCGCGAGACCGGGCTGAACATGGAGGATCCGGCCCGCGCCGAGTCCCTGTTCGCCCTTTCCAACGGCCACATCGGTCTGCGGGCCAACCTCGACGAGGGCGAGCCGCACGGCCTTCCGGGCACCTATCTGAACTCGGTCCACGAGCTGCGCCCGCTGCCGTACGCCGAGGCCGGCTACGGCTACCCGGAGTCGGGCCAGACTGTCATCAACATCACCAACGGCAAGCTGATCCGGCTCATGGTCGACGACGAGCCGTTGGACGTCCGGTACGGCGAGCTGCGCGCGCACCGGCGTTCCATCGACTTCCGCGACGGCGTGCTGGTCCGCGAGGCCGAATGGGAGTCCCCGGCCGGCCAGGTGATCCGGGTGGTATCCCGGCGTCTCGTCTCGTTCTCGCAGCGGGCGATCGCGGCGATCTGCTACGAGGTCGAATCGGTCAACGACGCGCCGCGGGTCGTCGTGCAGTCCGAGCTCGTCGCGAACGAGACGCTCCCCGTACGCATGGGCGATCCGCGGGCCGCGGCCGTGCTGGAGTCACCTCTGCTCCCGGAGCTGCATTTCGCCCGCGACTGCTCCGTCGAGCTGGTGCACATCACCCAGCACAGCAAGCTGCGGGTCGCCGCCGCGATGGACCACGTCATCGACGGCCCGGGCGCGCTGGGCGTGCAGTCGGAGAGCGAGCCGAACTCGGGGCGGGTGACCGTCACCGGCGTGCTGCAACCCGGCCAGAAGCTGCGGATCGTGAAGTTCCTGGCGTATGGCTGGTCGCAGCAGCGGTCGTTGCCGGCCATGCGCGACCAGGCCGCCGCCGCGTTGGTGGCGGCGAAGGAGACCGGCTGGGACGGCCTGCTCGAGGAGCAGCGCGACTATCTGGCCGAGTTCTGGCAGCGAGCGGACGTGGAGGTGGAGGGCGACGCCGAGGTCCAGCAGGCGGTCCGGTTCGCGCTGTTCCACGTGCTGCAGGCCGGTGCGCGCGCCGAGCGCCGCGCCATCCCGGCCAAGGGGCTGACCGGGCCCGGTTACGACGGCCACGCCTTCTGGGACACCGAGAGCTACGTCCTGCCGGTGCTGACCTACACCCAGCCGGGAGCGGCCGCCGACGCGCTGCGCTGGCGGCACGCCACGCTGAAGATGGCCCAGGAGCGGGCTCAGCAGCTGGGCCTGCGCGGCGCCGCCTTCCCGTGGCGCACCATCAGCGGCGAGGAATGCTCGGGCTACTGGCCGGCCGGGACGGCCGCCTTCCACGTCAACGCCGACATCGCCGATGCCGTCACTCGCTACGTCAACAGCACCGAGGACTACGACTTCGAGCGCTCCGTCGGCCTGGAGCTGCTCGTGGAGACCGCCCGGCTGTGGCGTTCCCTCGGCCATCACGACCTCGACGGCCGGTTCCGGATCGACGGGGTGACCGGCCCCGACGAGTACTCCGCGATCGCCGACAACAACGTCTACACGAACCTCATGGCGCAGCGGAACCTGCGCGCGGCGGCGGACGCGGCGAGACGTCATCCCGACCAGGCGCACGAGTTCGGCGTCGACGCCGAGGAGACCGCCTCCTGGCGGGACGCGGCCGAGGACATGTACATCCCGTACGACCCCCATCTGGGCGTCCATCCGCAGTCGGACGGGTTCACCGGCCACGAGATCTGGGACTTCCAGGGCACGACGCCCGAGCAGTACCCGCTGCTGCTGCACTTCCCCTACTTCGACCTGTACCGCAAGCAGGTCGTCAAACAGGCGGACCTGGTGCTCGCCATGCAGCGCCGCGGCGACGCGTTCACCCGCGAGGAGAAGCTGCGCAACTTCGCCTACTACGAGGCGCTGACCGTCCGGGACTCCTCCCTCTCGGCCTGCGTGCAGGGCGTGCTGGCGGCGGAATGCGGCCATCTGGCGCTCGCCCACGCGTACCTGCGCGAGGCCGCGCTGATGGACCTGCACGACATCGAGCACAACACGTCCGACGGCCTGCACATCGCCTCGCTCGCCGGCGCCTGGATCGTCCTGGTCGAGGGGTTCGGCGGGCTGCGCGACCAGGGCGACGTCCTCGCCTTCGCGCCGCGGCTGTCCGAGGGCCTGTCCCGGCTGTCGTTCGGCCTGTGCGTGCGCGGCCGGCACCTGCGCGTGGAGGTGAACGGCTCGGCGGCGACGTACACCGTCGAGGAGGGCAAGGAGATCACTATCACCCATCACGGCGAGCTGATCCACGTCGAGGCCGGCACTCCGGCGACGCACCCGATCCCGCCGCTCACCCCGATCGCGCAGCCCCACCAGCCCGCCGGCCGCGAGCCCCTCTTCTACCACCACCCCGGCGCCACCGAAGAGGACTGACGGGGCGGGCCGCAGCCCGCCGGCCACCATCATTTCGATCGGCCGGGCACGACGGAAAGGCCCGGCGCGACCTCACGGTCGCGCCGGGCCTTTCCGTCTTTCAGGCCGTTCAGCCCGTCGGGGCGGGGGCGGCGCCGTCGGAGACCGGCGCGGCAGCCGCCGGCGCCGCGAGCGAGCGGGCCAGCAGCTGGGAGACGTCGAGGACCTCGACGGTGTCCTTCGCCTTGCCGGCCAGCTTCTGCTCCGTCACCGCGTCGGACAGCATGACGATGCAGAACGGGCACGCGGTCGAGACGACGTCCGGGTCGAGGGCGAGCGCCTCCTCCGCCCGGTCCACGTTGATCCGGGTGCCGATCTTCTCTTCCATCCACATCCGCGCGCCGCCGGCGCCGCAGCAGAAGCCGCGGTCCTTGCAGCGATGCATCTCCTGCCCGCGCAGACCCGGAATGGCCTCGAGGATCTCCCGGGGCGGCGTGTAGACCTTGTTGTGCCGGCCGAGGAAGCACGGGTCGTGGTACGTCACCGAAGAGTCGATCGGCGTGACCGGCACCAGCTTCTTCTCCTCGACGAGCTTGCCGAGCAGCTGGGTGTGGTGGACGACCTCCCACGTCCCGCCGAGCGCGGAGTACTCCTTCGACAGGCTGTTGAAGCAGTGCGGGCAGGTCGCCACGATCTTCTTCACGCCGGTCTCGTTGAGCAGCTCGATGTTGGCCTTGGCGATCTCCTGGAAGAGGTACTCGTTGCCGAGGCGACGCGCCGGGTCGCCGGTGCAGGACTCCTGCGAGCCGAGAATCGCGAACGAGACGCCGGCGGTGTCGAGCAGCTCGGCGAACGCGCGGGAGACCTTCTTGGCGCGGTCCTCGATGGCGCCGGCGCAGCCGACCCAGTAGAGGTACTCGACGTCGTCGGGGATCTGCTCGCCGGCATCGATGATCTTGATGTCGAAGGGAAGGCCCTCGGTCCACTCGGTGCGGCTGCGCGGCGACACGCCCCACGGGTTGCCGTTGTTCTCCAGGTTGCGCAGCATCACGCCGGCTTCCGACGGGAACGCCGACTCGATCATCACCTGGTAACGGCGCATGTCGACGATGTGGTCGACGTGCTCGATGTCCACCGGGCACTGCTCGACGCAGGCGCCACAGTTCGTGCACGACCAGAGCACGTCGGGGTCGATGACCCCGCCCTCCTCGGCGGTGCCGACGAGCGGGCGCTCGGCCTGGGCCTTGCCCGGCTCGGGCACCCGGCCGAATCCGGACTCGGGCACGTGATGCACGGTGTGCTCGTCGGAGGCGTCCTCGGCCACGCCGGTGACGGCCTTCTTCTCCGCGAGCTTCTCGGCGGCGGCGTCGCGCTCCTCGGCGGTGGTCCCGGCCAGCAGGTAGGGCGCCTTCGCGAACAGGTGGTCGCGCAGGTCCATGATGAGCAGCTTCGGCGACAGTGGCTTGCCGGTGTTCCAGGCGGGGCACTGGCTCTGGCAGCGCCCGCATTCGGTGCAGGTCGAGAAGTCGAGCATCGCCTTCCAGGAGAAGTCCTCGACCTTGCCCGCGCCGATGATCGGATCGTCCTCCTCCATCAGAGTCTCGATGTCGGGGGTGGTGCCGAGCGCGCCGAGCGCCTTCGGCTCCCGCTTGAGGATGACGTTGATCGGCGCCAGGAAGATGTGCAGGTGCTTGGAGTAGGCGACCAGCACGAGGAAGCCCATGATGACGGCGAGGTTGAGCAGCAGGAACGCCGTCTCGATGCCCTCGTTCACGTCGTGCGAGAGGCCGGAGAAGGCCCGGCTGACGGCGTAGGAGGCGAAGGCCCACTTCGTCTGGCCCTGCGGCAGGTTGCCGGTGTTCCACTGGGCGCCGCGGCAGATCAGCAGCGTGATGATGACGGCGCTGATCATGCCGATGATCACCCAGGCCGGGCCGAGGTGCGAGCCGTAGAACCGCGACCTGCGCTCCAGCCGCTTCGGTGCCCGCTGGATCCGGATGATCGTGAAGGTGAGCAGGCCAGCCAGGACGGCGACGGCGAAGAAGTCCTCGAGGAACCCGATGCCGGCCCAGTGCCCGAACAGCGGGATGTGGAAGTCGTCGTCGAACAGGCCGCCGAACGCCTCGATGATCGTCAGGATCAGGACCGTGAAGCCCCAGAACGTGAAGGCGTGCGCGAGCCCGGGGACCGACCACTTGAGGAGCTTGCGCTGCCCGCCGACCTCGGAGATCTCGCTCCACACCCGGGTCGGCAGATCGTCGAGGCGCCCCTGGGCCGGCTGGCCGGTCTGGATCAGCCGGAACAGCCAGAAGAATCGCCTTCCAGCCACCGCGAGGGCGATCAGCGTGATCGCCCCACCGATCGCGATTCTCACTAGCTCCTCCTATTGCTACGTGAACGGCCCGCAGCCTACTCGTACTGTCCGGTAACTTGTGGTCACGAGTGTTCGGCACCACCGGCGACGCGCCGCATCAACCGGAGATCCGACGACCTCCACCTCCCCCGACCCTGCCACGACGTGGTCCGTCTAGCACGAGTTCCACGCCGGCGATTGGGTTCGATCGGGACACATCGCCGCCGATCCCACCCGCAGCGCGGCCGCCCATAAGAATGTTGGTGAATCCCAATTTGCACCGCGCACAAATAACGGCGACGGGCGCCAACCGCGCCCCACGCCGCGGCCGGCCGCACGGATCATCCGTTCCGGCCCACCTGCCCGCCGGCCGCTGCTACGCTCGGTCGCAGAGAAGTCCCGAAATCAGCACTCTCCACACCGTCCGCCCCACCCTGGCCACGTGGCGCGTCCGAACCGCCAGCGGCATCGGGCCGTCGGCGCCGCGGGCCGCCAGCTCGTGGCCCGCCGAGCGCCGCGGCCAGCCGCCTGCGGCTGCGGCCCGCGCGACGCCGCGCCCCTGCCATGGCGGGTCTGGTCTCCACCGGGCGGCGGCGGAGGGGTGGCTGCGAATGAGGGAGGGAACGGGGCCATGGTCGCGGACCGGCACCGGCCCGGCGGGTTGCCCGCCGGCACCACCGACCGCACCCGCACTGGCCGTCTCCGGCGCGACGGCACCACGACTCTTGGCGCATCCCGGTCAAGGCCGCTCGAGGCTTGTGCACGCACTTCCTCGGGCCGCAAGATGAGCCACGCCGGCGGCGTGCTGTCCGGCTGCGTGTCGCGCGCCGACGCTGGCTCCGACCTCCGTTGAACACCCCTGCGAACCACGGTGGGCACGATGGCGACGATCACCAGGGCGACGACGGCGAACAGGACCGGGCGCCCCGGTCAGTACCTCTATTCCGAATATCGGCGCGCCCGTGAGCATCGGGCGCTCGTCCGCCGCGACCGGCTCAGCCGCGTACTGCCACGCTCGCTGGCAAAGTCCGTGCCGGTCGCGCTGCTCGTCTGCCTGGTGCTGGCGTTCGGCGTCGGTCTGCCCGGCGGATTCGCCTTCGGCGTCCTCGTCCTGATCGTGGTCGGCTGGAGCGCGGTCATCGTCGTGTCCGCGTTCGGCGGCGACAACGAGATCGAGAACCTGCGCGAGACCGCCGAGGCCGAGCGCAAGACGGCCCGGGCGGTCTCCCGGCTACGCCGGCACGGCTGGGTCGTCCTGCACGACATGCGGGTGCCGAGCGCGGACGCGGTCGTCAGCCACCTGCTGATCGGCCCCGCCGGCGTGCTCACCCTCAGCAGCGAGCCGGGCAAGGGCGTCGTCCGGTACACGAAGAAGGTCGCCAGCCTCGACGGCGACCCGCTGACCGGCGCGATCGACCGGGCGGCCTTCCTCGCCGAGCAGATCAGGACCGAGCTGCGCGCCGAGGTCCCGCTGGTGAAGATCCCGGTGAACGCGGTCCTGGTGATGGCCGAGGCGGACGTGCTGTGGAGCGACGGCGCGGTCAACGGGGTCACGATCATCAACATCCGCTCGATCGTCGGCTGGGCCCGCGGCCGGCCGAAGCGGCTGAACCCCGCCGAGGTCAAGCAGGTGGTGGCGGCCGCGCGAACGCTGTTCCCCGCGTTCGTCGACAACCGGGCCACCGAGCAGGTCATGCTGCACCGCGACCAGTGGCTGATGCTCATGGACACGCTGCACACCATCCGGGAGCGCGACGGCGACGCCTCGGACCTGCTCGACCGGCTGGCGTCGCTGGAGGCGCAGCTGTCCCGGCAGGCCGACGGCTTCAGCCGCGGCGCCCTCCCGTCCGGCCTGGACGACTTCGAGAGCGACCTGGGCGTTCTGGACGACATCGGCGAGGCGGACGGCGACGAGACCGGCGAGCACTCCGCGCCGGCGCCGCGTGCCGACGACGGCGCGGACGGGGTCGTCTCGTCGCTGCGCTCCGCGGGCGGCCGTGGTCGCGCCCGGCGGCCGGGCGGCGGGCGACCGAGCCTCGCGGCCGTCCGGCCCGAACAGGATCCGCCCCCTCCGCCCAAGGGCCCGGAGGGCACCCGGGCCTAGCCCGACGGCAGTCCCAGCTCCACGCACGGTCCCTCGACGGCGCGCGGCCGGCACCGGCCGCGCGCCGTCGTGCGTTGTCGGGGGGAGGTCGGCGCGTGATTGGGGAGCCGAGCAGGGAAGAGAAGTCGGCTCCGCAAGGTTGAGCCACTATGACTCAGGTCGGCGAGCTATCATGGCACCGGCGATCCTGAGCCGGCTACACTCAATGCAGATGTCCGCCGTGGCTCATGGTGTTAGCTGACACCAGCCGGCAGCTCGCGCGGCCGGGAGGCCCAGCGCACCGGACAGCGGACAGCGAGTTACAACAGCACACTTAACGGCGGCTCCGCGCGCGGCGCGACCTCCGAGGTCGACGGCCTCCCAGGATCGACGACCTCGAGAGACACCCCGTGCAGCGGTGCCATCAGATCGAGAGGCACACAGACATGGCACGAGCGGTCGGCATCGACCTCGGCACCACGAACTCCGTCGTGAGCGTGCTCGAGGGTGGTGAGCCCACGGTCATCGCGAACGCCGAGGGCTCGCGCACGACCCCGTCGGTCGTGGCCTTCGCGAAGAACGGCGAGGTCCTGGTCGGCGAGGTCGCCAAGCGTCAGGCGGTCACGAACGTCGAGCGCACCATCCGGTCGGTCAAGCGGCACATGGGCACCAGCTGGAAGATGAAGGTCGACGACAAGGACTTCACTCCCCAGCAGATCAGTGCCTTCATCCTGCAGAAGCTGAAGAGGGACGCCGAGGCCTACCTCGGCGACACCATCACCGACGCGGTCATCACCGTCCCGGCGTACTTCGACGACGCCCAGCGGCAGGCGACCAAGGAGGCTGGCGAGATCGCCGGCCTCAACGTCATGCGGATCGTGAACGAGCCGACCGCTGCCGCGCTCGCCTACGGGCTGGACAAGGGCGAGAAGGAGCAGACGATCCTCGTCTTCGACCTCGGCGGCGGCACGTTCGACGTGTCCCTGTTGGAGATCGGCGACGGCGTGGTCGAGGTCAAGGCCACCCACGGCGACACCCACCTCGGTGGTGACGACTGGGACCAGCGGGTCACCGACCACCTGATCAAGACCTTCCAGGGCCAGCACGGCGTGGACCTCGGCAAGGACAAGATGGCCCTGCAGCGGCTGCGTGAGGCCGCGGAGAAGGCCAAGATCGAGCTGTCTCAGTCGACGCAGACCTCGATCAACCTGCCCTACATCACCGCCTCGGCCGACGGCCCGCTGCACCTGGACCTGACGCTGACCCGCGCCGAGTTCCAGCGGATGACGCAGGACCTGATCGACCGCTGCAAGATCCCGTTCCAGCAGGCCGTCAAGGACGCCGGGATCAAGGTCAGCCAGATCGACCACGTCGTGCTCGTCGGCGGCTCCACCCGGATGCCGGCCGTCGTCGACGTGGTCCGCGACCTGACCGGCGGCAAGGAGCCGAACAAGGGCGTGAACCCGGACGAGGTCGTCGCCGTCGGCGCGAGCCTGCAGGCCGGCGTGCTCAAGGGCGAGGTCAAGGACGTCCTGCTGCTCGACGTCACACCGCTGTCGCTTGGCATCGAGACCAAGGGCGGCATCATGACCAAGCTGATCGAGCGCAACACCACGATCCCGACGAAGCGCTCCGAGATCTTCACGACGGCTGAGGACAGCCAGCCGTCCGTGCAGATCCAGGTCTTCCAGGGCGAGCGCGAGATGGCGACCTACAACAAGAAGCTCGGCATGTTCGAGCTCACCGGCCTGCCCCCGGCGCCGCGCAACGTGCCGCAGATCGAGGTCACCTTCGACATCGACGCCAACGGCATCGTGCACGTCTCGGCGAAGGACCTCGGCACCGGCAAGGAGCAGTCGATGACGATCACCGGCGGCTCCGCGCTGCCGAAGAACGACATCGAGCAGATGATCCGCGACGCCGAGCAGTACGCCGAGGAGGACCGCTCCCGCCGCGACGAGGCCGAGACCCGCAACCAGGGTGAGTCGCTCGTCTACTCGACCGAGCGGTTCCTGGCCGAGAACGGCGACAAGATCGACGCCACAATCAAGGCCGACGTCGAGGAGAAGCTCGGCACGCTGCGCGGGGCCGTCGCCGGCACCGACATCGCCGCGATCCGCACCGCCACCGAGGAGCTCGGCAAGGCCAGCACCGCGATGGGCCAGTCGATGTACGAGCAGGCCCAGGCGAGCGGCGCGGCCGGCGGCCCGACGGCCGGCGCCCCGGCGGACGACGACGTGGTGGACGCCGAGATCGTCGACGAGGAGGGCAAGCAGTGAGTTCCGCCCACGACGCGGGCCGGGGCTCTGGACGAGAAGAGGAGCCTCCTGTCGTGGTCCGCGACCGTCGGCGCATCGACCCGAACAGCGGGGAGGTGCGCACCCAGCCGAGCGCCGGTGCCGGTGCCCCGCCCGCGGCGGCCGCGACCGCCGCGGGTGGGGGCGGCGGTGCCGTCCCCGACGGCGAGACGCTGGCGCTCATCGAGTCGCTGAACGCCTCGGTGCGGGAGCGCACCGCCGACCTGCAGCGGTTGAAGGCCGAGTACGACAACTACCGGCGCCGCGTCGACCGGGACCGCCAGCTGATCGCCGACCAGGCGACCGGCCGGGTCCTCGGCGCGATCCTGCCCACGCTCGACGACATCGGTCGGGCGCGGGACCACGGCGACCTGGAAGGCCCGTTCAAGGCGGTCGCCGAGTCGCTCGAGGCGGCGCTGGAGGCGACCGGCCTGGAGCGGTTCGGCGCCGTCGGCGACGAGTTCGACCCGGTGCTGCACGAGGCGCTGATGCACTCGTACCGCAGCGACGTCAACGCGCCCACCTGTGTCGACGTCTTCCGAGCGGGCTACTCGTACGGCGGCCGGGTCCTGCGGGTCGCACAGGTCGCGGTGGCCGAGCCGGTCGACGAGCCCGAGGCGCCGGCCGGGCCGGCCGCGCCGAGCGCGGGCGACGCGCGGATTCCCGACGACACGGGCAGCGTCCCCGGCCCGGATGGCGGCGGCGGCGGCCCGAGCGTTGACAGGTGAGCCAGATCCGGTCGCCTCGGGCGCGCGGCGCCCGGCGACGGGGCGCCCGGCGCCCTGCCTGACGAAGAGAGGAGGGGCGCCGTGAGCGTTCGCGACATGGTCGAGAAGGACTACTACGCCGCTCTCGGCGTTCCCAAGGACGCGCCGGCTGCGGACATCAAGAAGGCCTACCGCAAGCTCGCGCGGGAGCTGCACCCGGACAAGAACCCGGGTGACGCGAAGGCCGAGGCGCGGTTCAAGGAGGTCTCCGAGGCCTACGACGTCCTGTCCGACGAGCGCCGCCGCCGCGAGTACGACGAGGCCCGGGCCCTGTTCCAGTCCGGCCGGTTCCCCGGTGGCAGCGCCTCGGGCGCCCCGGGCTACGGCGGCACCGGCTACGGCGGCGGCACCGGCGGCTACGGCGGCGGGTTCGGCAACCAGAGCGGGATCAACCTCGACGACCTGCTCGGCGGCTTCGGCGACATGTTCCAGCGGTCTGGCCAGGGCGCCGGCGCTGGCCGTGGGCCGCGGCGCGGCGCGGACATCGAGGCCGAGGTCACGATTTCGTTCGAGAAGTCGCTGACCGGCCTGGAGGCGACCGTCCGCATTCCGGGCGCCGCGACCTGCACGACCTGCAACGGCCTCGGATCCCGGCCGGGAACGATGCCGCGGACCTGTCCCGTCTGCCGCGGCCTCGGGGTGATCTCCCGTTCCCAGGGCGGTTTCGCGCTGTCCGAGCCGTGCCGGGAGTGTCGGGGCGTCGGTCAGATCATCGAGCACCCGTGCCCGGACTGCCAGGGCAGCGGCCGCCGCGCCCGGGAGCAGCGGATCCGGATCCCGGCGGGCGTCGCCGACGGCCAGCGCCTCAAGGTCCGCGGCCGGGGCAGCCCCGGCGAGCGCGGCGGCAGCCCGGGGGACCTGGAGGTCACCGTGCACGTCCAGGCGCATCCGGTGTTCGGCCGCGAGGGCCCGAACCTGACGATCACGCTGCCGATCACCTTCACCGAGGCCACCCTCGGGGCGTCGGTCCGGGTACCCACCCTGGACGGCGCGCCGCTGACCCTGAAGGTGCCGCCGGGCACGTCGAGCGGCCGGCGGCTGCGGGCGAAGGGCCGGGGCGTGCCGAAGACGGACGGCGGCCACGGTGACCTGATCGTCACCGTCGAGGTCGCGGTCCCGAAGCCGAGCGACCTGTCGCCGAAGGCCAGGACCGCGCTGCAGGAGTTCGCGCAGGCGCACCCCGGTGATCCGCGGGAGGCGCTGATGGAGCAGTACGGCCAGATCTGAGTACGGCACCGCGAGCCCCGGCCGACGCCGTCCGGGGCCAGCGGGATCGGCCCCGGGGGCTGGCGCGGCCCGGGGTGGGCACGACGGCCGGGTCGCCGGCGAGAGCGAACCCTGTCCGAGCTGGCTCGAGCCCGCGGGAGCAGGCACGACCGGCAGTGATTTCGCCAGTCTCGGGGGGAGGGGCACCTTGGCCCGCGGCACCCGCCGGCCGAGGGGGAAGTGAGGCAGGCAGATGGACCCACGAGTGCACCGGACCTCGGACCCGCCGACGTCGGGGCCCGCCGGGCACCCGCCGACGCCGGGCGCCGGCGGCGACGCCAACGACGCGGTCGGCCCGGCAGCCGCCGGACGCCGGGGCGCGCGGACGTCCGGACGGCAGCGCTCCGCGAGCGCGCAGGGCGGCCAGCTGTACGGCGGCCCGCAGCCCGGCACGGGGGCCGACGGCGAGCTGACCGGCCGGCCCGCGTACCCGCTGCCGGGCTCCTCCGGCCCGGCGCACGATGACGACGCGCCGGTGTACGTGATCTCCATCGCGGCCGAGCTCGCCGGCATGCACCCGCAGACGCTGCGGTCGTACGACCGGCTCGGCCTGGTGACCCCGGGGCGTACTGCCGGCCGGGGCCGCCGTTACTCCGCCCGCGACGTGGCGCTGCTGCGCGAGGTTCAGCGGCTCTCCCAGGAGGAGGGCGTCAACCTGGAGGGGATCCGCCAGATCCTCCGGCTCGGCGCCCAGGTCATCGCGCTGCAGGCCGAGGTCCGCCAGCTGCGCGAGGAGCTGGCGAAGGCCCGGGTCGAGGCCGACCGGCGCGTCGCCGAGGCGCATGCCAGCCACCGCCGCGACCTGGTGCCGGTCGACCGCGGCGCCATCGTCGTCTGGCGCCCCGGCCCCCGCCGTTGACCACACCTCCCAACCGACCAGCCGCGCACGGCGAAGCATCCATCCGATCACTCCACATACTTGAGCGAGCGGGACTCATGTATGTTTAGCCTCAAGCGGGCCGGACATGGGGCGGAGGTCACGTCCCGAAGCGAAGCGAAGGACGGGGCCGGAGCGCCGTGCCCGCACGGAGCGACCAAGGAGACACAGTGAACGCTGACCGGCTGACCGCCCGCTCGCAGGAGGCGCTGTCCTCCGCCATCTCACGGGCCACCGGCGACGGTTCGCCGCTCGTCGACCCGCTGCACCTGCTCACCGCCCTGCTCGCGCAGCAGGACGGCGTCGCGAGCGCGCTCGTCGCCGCCACCGACACGTCGCTCGACACGGTCCGCCAGCGGGCGGAGAGCGCGGTCGCCCGGCTGCCGCACGCCACCGGCGCGAGCGTGTCACCGCCCCAGCTGTCCCGGCAGCTCATCGCGGTGCTCGACAACGCCGAGCGGCAGGCCGCCCGGCTCGGCGACGAGTACACCTCCGTCGAGCACCTGGTGATCGCGCTGGCCGAGGAGGGCGGCGAGGCGGGCCGGGTCCTCGTCTCCGCCGGCGCGACGGCCGACGTGCTGCGCGGCGCCATCGACAAGGTCCGCGGCGGCGCGCGCAGGGTCACCAGCCGCGACCCGGAGGGCTCGTACCGCGCCCTGGAGAAGTACTCCCTGGACCTGACCGAGCGCGCCCGCGCCGGCAAGCTGGACCCCGTCGTCGGCCGGGACGCCGAGATCCGTCGGGTCATCCAGGTGCTGTCCCGGCGGACCAAGAACAACCCGGTCCTCATCGGCGAGCCGGGCGTCGGCAAGACCGCGATCGTCGAGGGGCTCGCGTTGCGGGTCGTCGCGGGCGACGTGCCCGAGTCGCTGCGCGGCCGGCGGATCGTCTCGCTCGACCTGGGCTCGATGGTCGCCGGCTCGAAGCTGCGCGGCGAGTTCGAGGAGCGGCTCACGTCGGTCCTCAACGAGATCCGCGAGGCCGAGGGCCAGATCATCACCTTCATCGACGAGCTGCACACCGTCGTGGGCGCCGGCGCCGCCGAGGGCTCGATGGACGCCGGGAACATGCTCAAGCCGATGCTCGCGCGCGGCGAGCTGCGCATGATCGGTGCGACCACGCTCGACGAGTACCGCACCCGGATCGAGAAGGACCCGGCACTGGAGCGCCGCTTCCAGCCGGTCCTGGTGGGCGAGCCGACGGTGGAGGACACCATCGGCATCCTGCGCGGCCTCAAGGAGCGCTACGAGGTGCATCACGGCGTGCGGATCACCGACGCCGCCCTGGTCGCCGCCGCGACGCTCTCCGACCGGTACGTCACCGCACGCTTCCTGCCGGACAAGGCCATCGACCTGGTCGACGAGGCCGCGTCCCGGCTGCGGATGGAGCTCGACAGCCGCCCCGTCGCGATCGACGAGCTGGAGCGGGCCGTGCGCCGCCTCGAGATCGAGGAGATGGCGCTCGCGAAGGAGAGCGACGACGCGTCCAAGGCCCGGCTCGAGCGGCTACGCCGCGAGCTGTCCGGCAAGCAGGAGGAGCTCTCCGCGCTCACCGCCCGCTGGCAGCGGGAGAAGAACGCCATCGGCGAGGTCCAGAAGATCAAGGAAGAGCTGGAGAACGCCCGGCGGGAGACCGAGATCGCCGAGCGGGACCTCGACCTCGCGCGCGCCGGCGAGCTGCGCTACGGCACCATCCCAGGGCTGGAGAAGCGGCTCGCCGCGGCGACCGAGGGGCTCGGCGGCAAGGCGGACGGCGGCGCGGCCGGCGAGCCGATGCTGAACGAGGAGGTCGGGCCGGACGACGTCGCCGAGGTGGTGGCGAGCTGGACCGGCATCCCGGCCGGCCGGATGCTCGAGGGCGAGACGGCCAAGCTGCTGCGGATGGAGGACGAGCTGCACGCCCGGGTGATCGGGCAGCACGCGGCCGTCCGGGCCGTGTCGGACGCGGTCCGCCGCGCCCGCGCGGGCATCTCCGACCCGGACCGGCCGACCGGCTCGTTCCTGTTCCTCGGCCCGACGGGCGTCGGCAAGACCGAGCTCGCCAAGGCGCTCGCCGACTTCCTGTTCGACGACGACCGCGCGGTCGTCCGGATCGACATGTCGGAGTACGCCGAGAAGCACTCGGTGGCCCGGCTGATCGGCGCGCCGCCCGGCTACGTCGGCTTCGAGTCCGGCGGCCAGCTCACCGAGGCGGTCCGGCGCCGGCCGTACAGCGTCATCCTGCTCGACGAGGTCGAGAAGGCGCATCCCGACGTCTTCGACGTGCTGCTGCAGGTCCTCGACGACGGCCGGTTGACCGACGGCCAGGGCCGCACCGTGGACTTCCGCAACACGATCCTGGTGCTCACGTCGAACCTCGGCTCGCAGTACATCGCCGACCCGACGCTGTCGCCGGAGGCCCGGTCGAACATGGTCCAGGTCGCGGTGCGCGAGGCGTTCAAGCCGGAGTTCGTCAACCGCCTCGACGCGGTGCTGATCTTCGACCAGCTCGACAAGGAGAACCTGACCCGGATTGTCGATCTGCAGCTCGACCGGCTGCGCAAGCGGCTCACCGACCGGCGGATCACGTTGACGGTCACCGACGCCGCCAAGGGCTGGCTCGCGGACGAGGGCAACGACCCCGTCTACGGCGCCCGGCCGCTGCGCCGTCTGGTGCAGACCGCGATCGGCGACCAGCTCGCGCGGGAGATCCTCAGCGGCGGGGTGCACGACGGCGACGAGGTCGTCGTCGACGCGGCGGCCAGCGGCCGCGGTCTGACCGTCACCCCGGCGGCCCAGGTGGTGTCGACCCACAAGTCGCTGTAGGCGGGCGAAGCGGCGAACAGCACAGCGAACGGCCCGGTGAGGATCGCCTCTTCACCGGGCCGTTCGCGCATCCAGCCCTATTGTCAGGCCATGCCCGACATCAAGGTGTCCGCCGAGGTAGCGGACGCGCTGGCCGCCGGACGAGCAGTCGTCGCACTGGAGTCGACGCTGCTGGCGCACGGGCTGCCCGCGCCGCGCAACCGCGAGGTCGGCGGTGAGCTGGAGGACCTGGTCCGGGCCGGCGGGGCGGTCCCCGCGACCATCGCCGTGCTCGACGGCGTCCCCACCGTCGGGCTCGACACCGCCGGCCTGGAACGGATCACCGCGGACGCGGCGCAGGTGCTGAAGCTGTCGGTGCGCGACCTCGCGCCGGCGGCGGCGCTCGGACGCACCGGCGCGACCACGGTCGCGTCGACGGCGTGGCTCGCGGCCCGGGTCGGCATCCGGGTCTTCGCGACGGGCGGCCTCGGCGGCGTGCACCGGGCCGCCGGCGACGAGCCAGCCCGGCCTGCGGGCTCAGCCGGACCAGCCGGACCAGCCGGGCCGGCCGCGCCGGCGGGGTCAGCCGGGCCGGCGGGGTCAGCCGGGCCGGCCGGGTCGTTCCGGCAGGGCCAACCGCCGACCGAGCCCGGTGGCGTCAACTACGACGAGTCGGCGGACCTGCCGACGCTGGCGGCCACGCCGATCACCGTCGTCTGCGCCGGGGTCAAGTCGATCCTCGACGTCGGCGCGACCCTGGAGCGACTGGAGACGCTCGGCGTGACGGTCCTCGGCTGGCGCACCGACGAGTTCCCCGGCTTCTACCTGCCGAGCACCGGCCACCGGCTCGACTGGCGGATCGACGACGCCGACCAGGTCAGCGCCATCATGGCCGCCGGCGACCGGCTCGGCGCGTCGAGTGCGCTGATCGTCGCGAACCCCGTGGCGGAGCCCGAGGCGCTCGACCGCGCGCTGCACGACCGGGTGCTCGCCGAGGCACTGGCCGCCGCGGCGCGGGCCGGGCTGCGCGGCAAGGCGGTCACCCCGTTCCTGCTCGCCGCGTTCCACCGCGAGACCGCGGGCCAGAGCCTCGAGGTCAACCTCGCCGTCGTCCGCGGCAACGTCCGCGTGGCAGCCAAGATCGCAACGGCCTGGGCCCGGCACCCCGAGATCTCCGCCTAGACAGGCGTGTCCAATCTCTGGGCGAGCGGTCTGATTCCTCCGGCCCTGCCTGGCCTGGCTGCTGGCCACGGGGGGAGCGGGCAGGTCGGGGGCAGGCGCCGCCGGGGCGCAGACGTCCGACCCGGCCGAAACGGGCAGTCCGGAACATCATGCTGCGCGGACCGCTCAGGGCTGCGACGATCCCTCCTCGGAACGGCGTGTCGTCGCGTGGCTCGGCGGGGTGGGCAGGTATAGGGCCGCCCCGGCCGGCGCGGCGATCTGACTGACATGGCGGACACGGCGCTCGCGTGCTGCCCGGACAGCCACCGGGCCGCGGACGAATCGCCGAGACGGCGCGGATGCGGACGCTTCGGGCGGGGGGTCGAGGAATGCGCCAGGCGCGGGGCTCGGCTCACCCGAACGGCTCGTCGACGCCCGGTGGCGCGCGGACGGGCGGCGGGCCGCCCACCGGCGAGGCACACGGCGGCGAGGCACACGGCGGCGAGGCGCCCGGCGGCGCCCGACCGGACGGCGTCGGACCACACGTCGGACCCGGCGGTGTCGGACCCGGCGGTGTCGGACCCGGCGGTGTCGGGGCGCGGCTCGTCGCCTGGGTCACGGGGCGGGGGACTCGCTGGGTAGTGGTCATGCTGTGGCTCGCGCTCGTGCTTGCGGCCACCCCGCTCGCCCTGCACCTCGACGACGCGCAGACGAACGACGCGGCGGCGTTCCTGCCGCCGGACGCCGAGTCGACCAAGGTGCTCGACGCCCAGCGCGGCCTGCCCGGCGGTGATGCGATCCCCGCCGTCGTGGTGTTCGCCAGGGCGGGCGGTCCGCTGACGGCGCGGGATCACGCCGCGATCGAGGCCGTGGCGACCCGGCTCGCGCCGTTCGGGACGACCGAGCTCCCGCCGCCCGTTCCGTCCCCGGACGACCACGCCTCGCTGTTGATCGTCCCGATGGCCCAGTCGAAGGACGCGGTCGCGTTCGCCGACCGGATCGGCGAGATGCGGACGATCGTCCGCGGCCTCGCCCCGCCGGGCCTAGAGACGTCCGTCACCGGCCCCGCCGGCGTGATCGTCGACACGTACACGCTGTTCAGCGACGTCGAGGGCACGCTGCTGTTCGTCACGGCCGGCGTCGTCGCCGTGATCCTGCTCATCGTCTACCGCGGTCCGTTCCTGTGGTTGGTGCCCCTGCTCACCGTCGGCGCAGCCGACCAGGCCGCGGGCGCGGTCACCTATCTGCTGGCCCGGCACGCCGGCCTGACCGTCAACGGGCAGAGCGCCGGCATCCTGCGGGTGCTCGTGTTCGGCGCCGGGACCGACTACGCGCTGTTGCTGATCGCCCGATATCGGGAGGAGCTGACCAGACACGCCTCGCCTACCGACGCGATGCGGGTCGCCGTGCGGCGCGCCGGGCCGGCGGTCCTCGCCTCGGCGGGCACGGTCGTCATCGGCCTGCTCTGCCTGCTGCTCGGTGAACTGAACTCGGACCGTGGCCTTGGCCCGGTCGGCGCGGTCGGGATCATCACCGCCTTTGTCACGGTGATGACGCTGCTGCCGGCGGCGCTGGTGATCTGCGGGCGAAGGCTGTTCTGGCCGTTCATCCCCAGGGTGGCCACCGCGCCCAGCCAGGAGGTCGTCGTTTCGGCCGAGGGCGATCCGATGATCCTGGTGATGACCGGGATCTGGGCGCGGATCGGGGCCGCGATCCACCGCCGCCCCCGGCTGGTGTGGCTGGTCACCGCCGCGGTGCTGGCGGGGCTCGCGGTCGGGCTCGTCACGCTCGACACCGATCTGCGCCAGCAGGACGCGTTCCGCAAGTCCACCGACTCGATCGCGGGCCAGCGGCTCGTCGAGCGGCATTTCCCGCCCGGCGCCAGCGAGCCCACCTACGTCATCGGCGCCGCGGCCGTCGACGACCAGATCGGCCAGGCTGTCAGCGCGACCCCGGGTGTGGCCGCCTCGGTGCAGAGCAGCAGCGGCGGCGGGCTCACTCAGTTCCTGGTCGTCCTCGACGACCCGCCGAACAGCGCGGCCTCGTTCGCGACGATCGAGCGGCTGCGCGACCGCGTGCACGCCGTACCGGGCGCGCACGCCCTCGTCGGCGGGAACACCGCGGTGAACCTCGACATCAGCGCGGCCTCGAAGCGGGACCGGCAGTTGATCATTCCGCTGGTGCTCGCCGTCGTGCTGGTGATCCTCGGGTTGTTGCTGCGGTCCGCGGTTGCGCCGCCGCTACTGATCGCCACCGTCGTGCTGTCGTACCTCGCCGCGCTCGGGGTCTCGGCGCTCGCGTTCAGCCACATCTTCGGGTTCCCCGGTTCCGACCCGTCGCTGGAGCTGTTCGGCTTCATCTTCCTGGTGGCACTCGGGGTCGACTACAACATCTTCCTGATGACGCGCGTCCGGGAGGAGACCGCGCTGCACGGCGCGACGACCGGGGTGCTGCGTGGGCTGGCCGTCACCGGTGGCGTCATCACGTCGGCCGGGGTCGTGCTGGCGGCAACGTTCTCCGTGCTGTTCATCTTCCCGCTCGTGCAGCTGGCCGAGATCGGTTTCCTGGTCGCGTTCGGCGTGCTGCTCGACACGCTGGTGGTCCGCTCGATCCTCGTGCCGGCCCTCGCCCTGGACGTCGGGCGCGCGATGTGGTGGCCAAGCCGCCTGGGCCGCCGCGTGCCCCCCGACGCGACGGCCGAGCTGCCGCCCGTCGCCACCCCGCCCGACGACCGGGCGCCCTCACCCCACACGCACCGCGGGTAGCCGGCGCCGCGCCGCTGTCCAACCGACGCGGCGCTGGCTACCCGAAGGTCGGGAACTCCGGGCCGAAGATGGCGGCCCAGAACGCGACGGCCTCCTCGTGGCGGCCGTCGGACTCGGCGACGGCTGCCTTCTCGGCGTACGAGCGGGCCACCCGAATCGACTCGCCCAGGGCGCCCAGGTCGTCGGGGCGCAGGTAGGTGGACAGGTCGCCGCCGACGTCCGCCGGGTCCGCCATCGACAGGCCCGACTCGTCCATGTGCCGGAACATCGTGGCGAGCGCCTGCCGGGTGTTCAGGCCGCGGCCGGCGAGCACCGTGCCGGCCAGCGCCTCGATGTGGAACGAGCGCAGGTGGCTGCCGCACACCCGGTTCCACGCCTTGAGCAGCCGGACCGCGGAGATCACCCGAGGGCCGAGGTCCTCGGTCCAGCTGGCGTGCCGTTCGGGCCGGGTCGGAAGCCAGCCGCCGACCCGGTCGGGCATCACGTAGCCAGCCCGCGGATGGTCGAACGCGGGGACGAGGTGCACGTCGGGCGGCGTGTCGTAGACGACGCGCAGCGCCTGGCCGCGGGTGCCGATGGTCTGCACCCGGTCGCCGCCGATCGCGTTGCGGACGCAGAGCAGCAGGTCACGCGAGTCCCAGCGGAACCGCTTCCAGGCACCGCCGGCGGCGCTGAACACCGCGAAGATGTCCACCTCGTCCAGCGGGCGGATCATCGTGTCCCGGCCGGCGGAGCCGATGGTCGCGACGCCGACGAGCGGCAGGGCGCAGCGCGGCGGGAAGATCGCGCGCAGCGCCCGCTCGGCCTCGTCCCGGCGGGCGTCGATCACCGCCTTGTCCTCGGAGCTCAGCCGGATCATGTCGTCGAGCTTCGCGAACGCCCGCGCGGTCGTGCCGACCAGCAAGGGGCCGGTCAGCGCGCCCGGGTGCGGGCCGCCGAGCTGTGGGCCGCTCGTCGGCTGTGCCTGCGCGGGCGGCGCGTCGCCCTGCGGGAACAGCGAGTTCGGCGCACCGGGCGCGGACTCGTCGGGCCGGCGCCAGTGCGGCGGAATGATCAGATGGTCGTAGGTGACCTCAGCTGGTGGAGCCTGCGACGAAAGCGGGTGTGGGGAATCCACACTCATGGTGCACCTCCCCGGCGCATACGCGCCGACCGTCGAGCTCCCCCTCCCGGACACACGTCGGTGCCCCGGGCCGACGCGGATATTCCGACCGGACGTGAAGCCCTGTCCGGATGGGACATCAATGCCATGGTGCCTCAGGCCGTCACCGAATGAACAGCCGGGACACCCTACGGGTGCCCAGAAACTACGCATCGACGACGAAACAAGACCCCAACGCTGTCGGGTAGCCGACAACGTAGCAGTGCACACCCCTCGCGCGCAGGTCATAGAACAATCCGGAAACGCGGCGCTGACCTGCGGCAATGCCGCCGGGAATCGCACACCGAGCGTAGTGCCGCGTCTCGAGAGCGGGGGGTGGCCGCCGCCCGGCCCCCGCCGACGTGCCATCACGTCCTGTGACCGACGACCGGCACGATCGGGGATCGGCCCGGCCCGGATCAGCGCATCGGGATCAGCGGCCGCCGCCAAGTCAGCGCGTCGGCGGACGGCACCACAGCCGCCAGCCGGCCGCGAGCGTCACCCTGGTCGGCTCGAAGGACGACGACCTCGCCAGTCGGGCGGCCGCCGCGTCGTCGGGCCGCACCCGCGTCTCCACCAACGCGAAGCGAGACGCCTCCAGCCAGACCGCCAATGCCCGGACGATCTCGGTGCCGTAGCCACGCCGCCGCTCGTCCGGGCCGATCGTCACCGCCACCGCCGCCCGCAGCTCACGGGTGTCGGCCCCGAGCAGCCCGACCGAGACGCCGTCGTGGTCACGCACGACCCAGGTCAACGCGGCCCGGCCGGCACCGGCCCGGTGCCGCAGCTCGCGGCGCAGGGCCGCCGGCTCCGCGGTCCCGCGCGCGTCCGGGCCGGCGAACAGCCCGCCGACGCCGAGCCCCGCGGCGGGCCGCGCCGCGAGCGCGACCTTGCGCGCCAGCTCCTCGGCCACGTAGCCGGCGTTCCACAACGTCACCGGCAGGGCCTGCAGCCGCGCCGTCGTCAGCGTGGGCCCGTCGTCATCCACGCTTGCCCGTGCCCACCCACGCTCACCCGTGCCGCGACGGCTCGCGGACACCGAGCAGTCCGCGGTCACGCAGCCACGCCTCGGTGCGGCCCATCCCGTCGGCAAGCTCGACCCGCGGGTGCCAGCCGGTCAGCGCCCCGACCCGGTCACCCGAGCACCGACCCGTCCTGGTCACGTCGGCGACGCTGAGCGGCCCCAGGTCCATCCGGCCGCGCGGATCGACGCCGGCGACCAGCCGCGCGCCGAGGCCACGCACGATTCCCAGTGCCGCCGCGCCCGTCGACGGCACCGGTGACTCGACGGCCGCCGCGGCACTTCGGGAGCCGACCTGGCCGCCGGACGACGAGTCCGCCCGCGGCGAGCGGCGCGACTCGACCCGGCCGCGCAGCCGATCGACGGCGACGGTGGCCTCGTCCAGCGCGCCGTACATCCGCGCCGGCACGGAGCGCGGCGCGGGCAGGTCCAGCATGCGGCTGTAGTAGCCGACGAACTCGGAGACGGTGCACGGCGCCGGGCCGGTGACGTGCAGGATCTCGCCGGCGGCCCGCGGCGAGTCCGCCGTCGAGATCACCGCCGCCACCACGTCGTCGATGTGCACCGGGTTCAGCCAACCGGTGCCGCCGTCGAGCAGGACGAACCTGCCGGCACGCAGCAGCAGCACCGGCCACATTGTCCATCGGCCGGCCCGCGGGCCGTAGGCGTCGCCGAGGCGCAGCACGGTGGTCGAGAGGCCGGACGCCGTCGCGGCACTCACCGACTGCTCCGCGGCGGCCAGCGTGTCGGCCCGCGGGTCACCGGTCAGCCCGACGGGCGCCGTCTCGTCGATCCCGTCGGCGATGTCGGGACCGAGCACCGACACGCAGGACAGGTGCACCACCCGGCGCACCTCGGCGCGGGCGGCGGCGTCGAGCACCGTCGCCGTCCCGCCGAGCAGGACCTGACGCATCCGCGCCAGCGGGATGCGCGCACTGCCGACCGGCCGGCCGCCGCGGATCGGCGGCAGCTCACCGACCCCGCCCATGCCGGCGGCCGCGGCGTGCACCACCAGGTCCGCGCCGGCGAACTCCTTCTCCCAGTCGCCTGGCCGGCTCACGTCGGCCGTGCGCACGCCGGGTCCGCGCGCCGCGTCGAGCGCGACTACCTCGTCCCCGCGGCCGCGCAGGGCGTGCGCTATCGCCCCGCCGACGAATCCCGCGGCGCCGGTGACCACCACCCGAGCCAACGTCAGCCCTCCTGACCGCGGCCTCGCGAGCGAGGCCATCCCGGTCCCCCGGACGCGTCGTACCCGCGCCCGGAGTCCAGATCACGTCTCAGCATGCAGCAGCATGACAGCACACCCGGATCTCAGCACACACAGCACCCGGCACACGACACAGACGACAGCAACCCATCGCCGTCGGCACCCGCCGCGACCGGGCGACGCCCGGTCGATCAGCCGCGGTCAAGGAGCCGCCGTCAAGGAGCCGCGGTCGAGCAGCCGCGGTCGAGCAGCCGCGGTCGAGCAGCCGCGGTCGAGCAGCCGCGGTCAAGGAGCCGTCGCCGGGCAGCCAGCGCCGAGCGGCATCGGCCGAGCAGCCGCGGCCGCCGGCTCAGGGCCGGCCACCGCCCTCGACGGGAGCGAGGCCCACCGACGGTTCCTTTCTCTTCTCCATCTTCTCCTCCGCGCCGTTCTCCTCTTCCTCCTTATCCTTCTCGACGCCGCCCGCCGGGGCCGCGTCGCCGCGGATCGCTCGCCGGCGCAACAGTTCGCCGCCGAGGCCGCCCAGGACGGAGAGAAGGACGACGACGGGCGCGAGCCACGGGATCGAGGCCTCCAGACCCGGCAGCGAGGACGCCGCGTAGCCCAGCGCGGGCAGGCCGCTCCCCCAGATCACCGCGCCCACCACGGCCGCGCCCAGGAACCGCGGCCACGGCATCCGCACCGCGCCGGCCAGGATCGGGGCGAAGGTACGCGCCCACGGCACGAACCGGGCGGCCACCAAGGTCACCGGGCCGAACCGCTCGTAGAACGCCTCGGTGCGCTCCAGCAGCGTTCTGTGCCGTCGTTCGAGCCAGGGCCGGCCCAGGCGTCGCCCGGTGACGTAGCCCACGCAGACCCCGGCGACCGCCATCACGACCACCCCGGCGGCGAGCACCGGCAGGTCCACCCGGCGTCCCGAATCGGCCGCCATCAGCCCGGTCGCCAACAACATGGCGTCGCCAGGGAGCCAGAACCCGATCGGCACGCCGCTCTCGAGGAAGACGATCGCGAACACGGTCAGATACAGGGTCAGGCCGGATAGACGGTCGACATCCATGCCATCAGTCTGCCGGGCGGTCAAGTTTCGGCGTGGCCGCCACCGCCCCGCCTTCTCGACACGGGACCACACAATCGGGCACCCCGCGCCAAACCCAACCCGGCCGCACGGGGGCGCCGACCCCGCCGGGCGCGGCGCGCGGAGCCGCACGCGATACCCGAACGGCGGGACCGCTGCGAAGATGACGTCATACCCTTCGCGCAACACCGCCCGCCGCACCACAGTCCGCCGCAAGACCGTCCGCAACGCGCGGTCCCGGCCCGCCCGGCGCGCGCCGTCCACCATGCCCGGCTCGCCGGGCGACCAGGCGACGGCCGCCGTCGGCAGACAGGCCGCGTCCCGCCCACTCGGTGGCCCGACGCCTTTGACAGGAGCTTTCGATGCCCATCGCGACCCCAGACGTCTACGCCGAGATGCTCGACCGGGCGAAGGCCAACGCCTTCGCCTATCCCGCCATCAACGTCACGTCGTCGCAGACGCTGAACGCCGCGCTGCGCGGCTTCGCCGAGGCCGGCAGCGACGGCATCGTCCAGGTGTCGACCGGCGGGGCGGAGTACCTGTCCGGGTCGACGATCAAGAACATGGTGCTCGGCGCCGAGGCGCTGGCCGAGTACGCCCACCACGTCGCGAAGGCCTACCCGGTACAGATCGCCCTGCACACGGACCACTGTCCGGCGGACAAGCTCGACACCTACATGCGCCCGCTGGTCGCCATCTCCAAGGAGCGTGTCAAGGCCGGCCGCGACCCGCTGTTCCAGTCGCACATGTGGGACGGCTCGGCGGTGCCGCTGGAGGAGAACCTCAAGATCGCCGACGAGCTGCTCGCCGACTGCAAGGCCGCGAACATCGTGCTCGAGGTGGAGATCGGCGTCGTCGGCGGCGAGGAGGACGGCGTCGTCGGCGCGATCGACGAGAAGCTCTACACCACGCCTGAGGACATGTGGCGCACGGCCGAGGTGCTCGGCACCGGCGACAAGGGCAGGTACATGCTCGCCGCCACGTTCGGCAACGTGCACGGCGTCTACAAGCCGGGCAACGTCAAGCTGCGCCCGTCGATCCTGCGCGACGGCCAGCAGTACGTCGCCAGCAAGCTCGGCCTGGGCACCGACGCGAAGCCGTTCAACCTCGTCTTCCACGGCGGCAGCGGCTCGGAGCTCTCCGAGATCCGCGAGGCGCTGGACTACGGCGTGGTCAAGATGAACGTCGACACCGACGCCCAGTACGCCTTCACCCGGCCCGTCGCCGACCACATGTTCAAGAACTACGACGGCGTGCTCAAGATCGACGGCGAGGTCGGCGTCAAGAAGAGCTACGACCCGCGCACCTGGGGCAAGGCCGCCGAAGCCGCCATGGCCAAGCGCGTCGCCCAGGCCTGCGAAGACCTCCGCAGCGCCGGCCAGGCCATGTCGGCCTAGCGCCACCACAGCCCGCCGGCCCGGGGCCGCCGATCGCGGCGGCCCCGGGCCGTTCCGCGTCCGGACCAAGATCGACCAGTGCGCCCGGCGAGCGACTACCCAGTGGCGACCTCTGGACCACTGAGCGCCAACGCCGATGGACCACGAGTGGGCACGAGGGTCGGCGGGCCCGAGTGCAAGCTTTAACCAGAAGCAATCATTTGACTACCATCTGTGAAGAAACTGGGTCAATCTCGGCGGATGTAGCGAGGATCGCATTTCTCGCCAGCAAGCATCGAACGTGCCATCCGGACGGCAGAATGGTAGGTTTATTTTTCGGCACGACACGCCGGCGACACCGGACGCGCGTGTGGTCTCCGCCGGGACAAGTCCCGGTCCTTGCGGGGCGAAACCGCCACCCGGGAGATCTTCGACGTCGGGCAAGAAATCGCCGAAAGCCCTGGCAGGTAGGAAAGATGAGCGCGCGCACACGCACGTAACATCGTGTCGAACAGATTTCAAGCAGCGACACGCGGGTGTGGCCTTCTTCACGTGCCTATTTCAATGCTTGCCGCCGCGCCGACGAACGTGGTTATGGTCTTCGCCGTGCCTGGCGACAGGACAGGCATCCACCGGGCGGCACGCCGAATCCTGCCCCCGCCCGGCGAGATTTGAACCAGCGGCAGGAACGGGGGAACCGACTCCGGACGCCTGACCAGAGATCCTGGGCAGCGGCCTTTTCCAGCAATGACCGACCGGACCGACGAGACCCGCGGAACCGAAGCGGTAACGGAAAGGGCCTTCGAGGGCGACGGCCGGCGCCGACAGCGCGCCGTGCCAGCCTCGTCCTCAACGGGCGTCCTTGGGGTGAAGCCGACCGACCATCGCCGTGCTCGCCGATGCGCCGAAATGAGCGCGCCGGCCGAGCCGTCGAAACATCGCCGGCCGGGCAATCTCTTTCCAGCCCGAACCCGACAGCTCACCTCGCAGGCGTGGGGAAGGGCAACCACGCATGTCCGAAGCAAGTACCCCTGGCCGACATCGCAAGCCCGGTGGGCATTTCAGTCCGCCAGCGGCCGACTGTTCGTCAGACGGCACCACGAACGTGCGCACCTGTACCAGCCCCGAACCTGGCGAATCGAAGGAATTCCGCCAGGCTCCCCCGCAGGAATCCCCGGTATCCCGACGGGTCAGCACCGCGCCGTCCCGCCGGCTACGCAAGTCCCTTGCGGCGGTTCCCGTCATCGCAGCGGCGGTGGGCGGAACCCTCGCGGTAGCCACACCAGCGAACGCCTCGTCCACATGGGCGGAACTCCGCCAGTGCGAGTCCGGTGGAAACTATTCCACCAATACTGGCAACGGATACTACGGCGCCTACCAGTTCTCGGCGGGAACCTGGCAGAGCCTTGGATATTCGGGCCTTCCCAGCGCCGCCGCGCCGGCGGTCCAGGACGAGGCGGCGCAGCGGCTCGCGCAGCGCTCCGGCTTCGGCCAGTGGCCCGTGTGCGGCCGCGGGATGGGTCCGGACCAGCTCGCGCCGGGCGCCAGCTCCGCGGGCGCGAGCCAGGCCTCCCGGTCGGCTCCCCGGTCGCCGTCACCACTCGTGGTCCAGCCCGCCTCGTCGACCACGGCTCACCTGCCGTTCACGACGTCGCTCGCCCGCCAGTACCGGGCCGACGTGCAGTCCTGGCAGGCCCAGATGAAGAAGATCGGCTACTCGCTCGCGGTCGACGGGCACTATGGCCGACGCTCGGCGGACGCCGCCCGCGCGCTCCAGCGAGACCGGGGCCTGGCAGTCGACGGGGTCGTCGGGCCGAAGACGTGGGCCGCCACCTTCGCCTGAGCGGTCAGGCCACACTGCTCGCCTGACCGTTTCGCCGAGACCCCGACGCCCCGGGCACTGCCTGCCGTCGGCGTCGGCGCGCCTCTCCCCTGACCGGCCACGCCGGTCCGGGGAGAGCGCCTCGGCCGGGGTCACCACCCGGTTCCTCCCACCGGGCCGACCCCGCGGGTCAGGCGTCCCGCCGCCGCTGGAACCTCGCCGCGATCGGCCCCCACCGACCGCAGCCCAGCCCGGCGACGGGCCCCCTTCCCCTCCCGCCTCTGGCCGCCAGCCCGAGGCGCGCGGCCCTGGCCCGCCGGCTGACCGGTGGGGCAGGGGGGTCTGGCAGTGGCGACTGGCCGCTTCCCCAACGCTGTGCCGCCGCGCCGGCCACGAGTCCGACGTCCACGCGGGCCACATCATGATCGCGTAGGCGTCGGCGGACGGGCCGGCGAGGCGGTGGACGGCGGGCGGCCGGCGCCACGGCCGGAGCAGTCGCGAACCGGGGCCGTCCCGTTCGCTGGGGTGACCCCGGTTTGCGACGAAGGATGGCGACTCGCTACAGTCCGGTGCTACTCGCCCGTCCTGGGTGAGTCGCGCGGGCGGACGCCGAATCCTGCCCCCACCCGCGTGTGGAGCTGGCTCCGCGTTGCGGGGCACGGATCCGCTCGGGCAGGAGCGGGGGACCCAATTTCGGACGCGACGTTCTTGTCACGTCCTTGGGGTGAAGCCGGTCAGCGAGAAGCGACGCCACGGGCGGCGCGGCGCGACCGGCCGGGCATTCCCAGCCCGAACCCGACAGCTCACCCCGCAGGCGCAGGGAAGGATGGACATGCCGTCTGAGCAGTCAGGCGATGCCCGGTCCGCCCCCAGGACGGGAGGCCGGCACCGTGCCCAGCAGGGCACCTCATCTGCCGTTCGCCTCCTGCGCACCACCGGCGCGGTCACCGCGCTCGTGGGCAGCGGCATCGCGGTCACCGCGATGCCGGCTGGCGCCGCCACGCCGGATGACTTCGCGCGGCTGCGTCAGTGCGAGTCCGGTGGCAACTACTCGATCAACACGGGCAACGGCTTCTACGGCGCGTACCAGTTCGACAAGCGCACCTGGCAGGGCCTCGGCTACTCCGGCCTGCCCAGCGAGGCGCCGCCGGCCGTCCAGGACGAAGCGGCATACCGGCTGTACAACTCCCGCGGATGGTCCCCGTGGCCGGCCTGCTCGAAGAAGCTGGGCCTGACGAATGACGGTCCGGTCGGCGGGGTTTCGTCGTCCGCATCGTCCGCGTCCAGCGGATCGGTCGGGCAGGCGGTCCAGCCGGCCGAGCCCCCGATGACGATCGACCGGGCCCGCGCCGAGGTCCAGCAGTCCGGCTTCCACGGCACGCTGTCCACCGCCGACGGCGACAAGGTCCGCGCCGACGCCTACGTCTGGCAGCAGCAGATGCGCGACGAGCGCTTCGGGCTCACGGTCGACGGCAAGTTCGGCCCGCAGTCGCAGGGCGTCGCGGCGCTCTACTCGTACCTGACCGGCGTCAGCGACGGCGAGCCCGGTGTCGTCGGCGAGAACCTCTGGAACGCCACCGTCCAGGGCTAGCAGGGCCAGCAGGGCCAGCGGGGCGGCTAGGTTGGGGGCATGACTACTCCCTCGGGCCGGGCCGATCTGCTGGGTGGGCCGCCGGCCACGCTGCTGCCGTTTGATCCCGCGGCGGCAGCGCTCGACGTCGGCGAGGCGCCGAGCGACGTGGCCGCGAGGTTCCCCACCTCCAGCGCGGCCTGGGCGGTGCTGGCCGAGAAGGCTCTCGACGGCGGGCGCCCGGTCGAGGCGTACGCCTACGCACGGACCGGGTACCACCGCGGGCTCGACGCGCTGCGGCGCGCGGGTTGGCGCGGGCATGGCCCGGTGCCCTGGTCGCACGGGCCGAACCAGGGTTTCCTGCGCGCGCTCGCGGCGCTCGGGCAGGCGGCAGCCGCGATCGGCGAGACCGCCGAGGTGGAGCGGATCAGGACGTTTCTCGCGGACAGCGACCCGACCGCGCCGGGTCAGCTCCCGCCGTCCGCCTGAGCAGGCCGGCGGTGATTCGGGCCGGCGATGATTCGGGCCGGCGGTGATCCGGGCCGGTGCTGGCCGGGCCGTGCTGACCCGGCCGGTTCCGTGCCCGATGGGCCGCGCTTCGGCCGCGGGCACCTGGACAGGCGTCGTTCTTAGTACAGTCTCTCCCCGTGCCTGCGCTTGTGCTGATCGGAGCCCAGTGGGGCGACGAAGGTAAGGGAAAGGCGACCGACCTCCTGGGCGGCGCCGTCGACTTCGTCGTGCGCTACCAGGGCGGCAACAACGCCGGCCATACGGTGGTCATCGGCGACGAGAAGTACGCCCTGCACCTGATTCCCAGTGGAATCCTGCGTGCGGACTGCATCCCGGTGATCGGGAACGGTGTCGTGATCGACCCCGGCGTGCTGCTGCACGAGATGGCGGGCCTGCGCGAGCGGGGCATCGACACGTCGCGGCTCCTGATCAGCGCGAACGCCCACCTGATCATGCCCCACCATCGGGCGCTCGACCGGGTCACCGAGCGTTACCTCGGCAAGGCCCGGATCGGCACCACTGGGCGGGGCATCGGCCCGGCCTACGGCGACAAGGTCGGCCGTACCGGCATCCGCGTCCAGGACCTGCTCGACCCGGGCATCCTGCGCCAGAAGCTCGAACTGGCGCTGCGCGAGAAGAACCAGGTACTCACCAAGGTCTACAACCGACGCAAGATCGAGGTCGACGAGGTCGTCGAGGAGTACCTGGGGTACGCCACCCAGCTCGGCCCGCACATCGCCGACACCGGGCTCGTCCTCGACTCGGCGCTGCGCGCCGGCAAGGTCGTGCTGCTGGAAGGCTCGCAGGGCACCCTGCTCGACGTCGACCACGGCAGCTATCCGTTCGTCACGTCGTCGAACCCGACGGCGGGTGGCGCCGCGACCGGCTCGGGCATCGGCCCGACCCGGATCACCCGGGTGATCGGGATCATCAAGGCCTACACCACCCGGGTCGGGTCCGGCCCGTTCCCGACCGAGCTCGACGACAAGGTCGGCGACGAGCTGCGCCGCGTCGGCGGCGAGTTCGGCGTGACGACCGGCCGGCCCGGCGCACCGGCTGGTACGACGCGGTCATCGCCCGCTACGCGGTCCGGGTCAACGGCCTGACCGACCTGTTCCTGACCAAACTGGACGTCCTGTCGGGCTTCGACACGGTTCCGGTCTGTGTGGCATACGACGTAGGCGGCACCCGGATGGCCGAGATGCCGATGACACAGACCGAGTTCCACCACGCCATCCCGGTCTACGAGGAGCTGCCCGGCTGGCACGAGGACATCTCGAACGCCACCTCGTTCGACCAGCTCCCGCCGGAGGCACGCGACTACGTCAAGGCGCTGGAGGACATGTCCGGCGCGCCGATCTCCGCGATCGGCGTCGGCCCGGGCCGCGACCAGACCCTGGTGCTGCGCGACCTCCTCTAACGCCGCCAACACGCGGGACCTGCGGATCGCGGCGGGGCGCGCGGCCCGACCACGCCACCTTGATCGTCGTTGGTGCCCCCTGGTGGTCGCTCGCGGCGCCCACGAGCCACACCCGGGGGCACAAGTGGCGATCATTCGGACTTGGGCGCCTGCACGGCGGGGCCGGGTTGCGGGCGGCGGCGCCACGGGACACGCTTTCGTGGTCACTCTGCGCAGTTGCCGGGAGGTGGATCACGTGGTCGCCCGCCCGTCCGAGGAGCCGTACCCCGGGCCAGTGCCACCGGAGGCACGGCGGGAAGCGAGCGCCGAGCCAGCCGCCGCGGCCGAAGCCAATCCAGGCACCCAGGCCACCCCTGCCGCCCAGGCCACCCCAGCCCCCCAGGCCGCCCAGGCCACCCCAGCCGCCCTGGTGGCCGCCGCCCCCTGGGACGGCGGCGGCAGCGGTCCGAGAGCGACCGCCGAGGACCGGCCCGCCGGGCCGCTGGTGGTCGCGCGCGGCGGCGACGAGCGCGCCTGGCACCACGCCGGTGTCGCCGGCCCGGCCGAGCCGATCTGGCGGGTCGCCCCGGGAGGCTGCCGCGCGGACGTGGATCCCGACGCCTGGCCGGTCGGCTTCTCCCCCACGGGCGAGGCGCTGCCGGACGCGCTCACCGACGTCCTGCTGCGCGGCAGCCACTGGGTGCGCAGCGCCGAGCGGGCCGAGGCGGAGCGGCGCGAGCGCTCGGCCGCCGTCGCCGCGCACGTCGACGCCCAGTTGCGGGCCTTTCTGGAGCTGTGCGCGGAGGCGGAACTGGTTCCGCCGGTGACGATGCGGGTGGGGCGGGACGTGCCGAGGCTGGCGCGGGCCCGGCATCGCGGCGAGGGTCGGCCGCGGGCCGCGCTGCGGGCCGCCGCCGACGACCGGGCGATCCCGCTGACGGCCCCGACCCGCGACGCGCCGGATCGTCTTCGCCGGGCCGGCGGCGACCCGGGCCCACGCCAGTCCGTGCGCGGACCGGCCGTCGACGGGCCGGACGGCGGCGAGAACCGTCCGCGCAGGTCCGGCAGGAGGCAGCGGGGGGCGCAGCCGGACCGACCGCCGGCCGACCGGCGGGACCTGGCGCTGCCCCGTCAGGCGGGCGGCCAGGCCGGCCACCGGCCTGGCCGGAGGCTGACGGCCTGGCCGGTGCTCTACTGGCGGTGCGAGAGCTTCCCGTCGGCCGGCCGGTCGCTGCACCTGTTCGTCGAGCCGGGTGGGCGGACGTTCGAGGGCCGTGAGCTGCCGGCTCCGCTGACCGTCGTCGGCCGGCAGGTGCGGGTCTGGCCCGTCGACGCCCCGTCGATCGTCGAGGGCATGGCCGAGGTGGACGCCCGCCGCTGCGCCCTGCACCTGGTCGACGGCATGGCGCGACTGCTGTGGCGGGCCGGCGTCGGGTTGTAGACCCGCCCGCGCCGGCGGACGGTCGGCAGGGCAGCGGATGCGGCCGGCGCAGGCACGCCGCGGACATCGGGGACAGGTCGGTTTCCGGATATGGTGCGGCGCGTGAGCATGAAGGTCCTCGTGGTCGGCTCGGGCGGCCGGGAGCACGCGCTGTGCCGGGCGCTCACCCGAGACCCACGCGTCGGGGAGATCGTCTGCGCCCCGGGCAACGCCGGCATCGCCGACATCGCCGAGCCGCGCCCGATCGACGTGGCCGATCCGGACGCCGTGGCCGTTCTGGCCGAGTCCGTCGGCGCCGATCTGACGATCATCGGACCTGAGGTCCCGCTCGTCGCCGGGGCGGCCGACGAGCTGCGCGCCCGCGGCCTGTCGTGCTTCGGGCCGTCCGCCGCGGCGGCGCGGCTGGAGGGCAGCAAGGCCTTCGCGAAGGACGTGATGCGCGCGGCGGGGGTGCCGACGGCCGCGTCCCGGGACCACTCCGAGATCGAGCCGGCGCTCGCCGACCTGGACACCTTCGGCCCGCCGTACGTCGTCAAGTACGACGGCCTGGCCGCCGGCAAGGGCGTGACGGTCACCGAGGACCGCGACGCCGCGGTCGTCGCCGTCCGGGAGTGCCTGCGCGGGCCGGACGACCGGCTGGTGCTGGAGGAGTACCTCGACGGCCCGGAGGTGTCGCTGTTCGCGGTCGTCACCGAGGACGGCTCGGTCACCCCGCTGCTGCCCGCCCAGGACCACAAGCGGATCGGCGACGGCGACACCGGTCCGAACACCGGGGGGATGGGCGCCTACACGCCGTTGCCCTGGGCCTCGCGCGGGCTGGTGGGCCAGGTGGTGGCCGATGTGATCCGCCCCACGGTGGCCGAGATGGCGCGGCGCGGCACCCCGTTCACCGGCCTGCTGTACGCCGGCCTCGCGCTCACCGCGCGCGGACCGCAGGTGATCGAGTTCAACGTCCGGTTCGGCGATCCGGAGACGCAGGCGATCCTGGCGTTGCTCAGCACCCCGCTGACCGACGTGCTGACGGGCCGCCGCGCGCCGACGTGGCGATCGGGCGCGGCGATCACCGTGGCGCTCGCGGCCGCGGGCTACCCGGGCACGCCGCGCCTCGGCGACCCGATCCGCGGCCTCGAAGCGGCGGGGCGGCTCACCGGCGTGGATGTGCTGCACGCGGGGACGAGGCGGGACGAGGACGGACGGGTGGTCTCCGCCGGTGGACGCGTGTTGTCCGTCACGGCGATCGGTTCCAACCTCGAGTCCGCGCGAGGATCTGCGTACGAGGCCATCAGCAGGATCTCGCTGGCCGGCGCGCAGTACCGCACCGACATCGGTGACCCGGCCCGGCTGCGGCACGCCGCGGACGTCCGCCGCGCCGGCACGTTCGCGAAGCGGACCGACCAACCCGGGCCGCCGGCGGCGCCGGGCGCGGCCGGCTAGCCGGCCGGCGCCCCGAAGGTGGGCGCCTCAGGAGCATCTGCCGGCGAGGGCGCCGGAGTCCTCCCCGACGACGAGGAGTGAAGTGAGCATGAGCACGATCGAGTCCCCCGACCGCCCGCGGGTCGCCGTCGTCTACGGGTCCGCGTCGGACGCGCAGACGATGAGCAAGGCGGGCGCGACCCTGCAGCGGTTCGGCGTCGCGTACGAGGAGGCGGTGCTGTCCGCGCACCGCGCGCCGCGCACGCTGGCCGACTGGGTCGAGGGCCTGCGCGGCCGCGGCGTCGAGGTCGTCATCGCCGGCGCCGGGCTCGCCGCGGCGCTGCCGGGCACCGTCGCCGCGCTCACCACGCTTCCGGTGATCGGCGTCCCGATCTCGGGCGGCGCGCTCGACGGGATGGACTCGATGCTCGCCATCGCGCAGATGCCGCCGGGCGTGGCCGTGGCGACGGTCGGCCTGAACAACGCGACGAACGCGGCCGTGCTCGCGGTCCAGATCCTGGCGCTCGCGGATCAGCGGCTCGCCGGCAAGCTCGAGACCTACAAGCAGGACTTCGAGCGTGCCGCCGCGGACGGGCTCGCCCGCTCCACCGCGAGCGCCGGCGCGTCGGCGTGATCGAGCGGTACACCCTGCCCGAGATGGGCCGGGTCTGGTCGGAGGCGCACAAGTACGAGCTGTGGTGCCAGGTCGAGGTGCTCGTCCTGGAGGCGCACGCCGCGGCCGGGCGGATCCCGCCCGACGCGGTCGAGCCGGTGCGCGCCGCGCCCGCGCCGACGCCGGCGGCGGTCGCCGAGATCGAGGCCGTCACGCAGCACGACGTGATCGCGTTCCTGTCCGCCTGGGCGGACCAGACCGAGCCGCGGTCGGCGGCGGCCTACGTGCACTTCGGGATGACGTCGTCGGACCTGCTCGACACGGCGCTGGCCTGCCAGCTCGTCGAGGCCACCGATCTGGTGCTCGCGAAGGCGGACGTGCTCGTCGCGGCGCTGCGGGATCTCGGGCTGGCGCATCGCTCGACGCTGCGCGTCGGGCGCACGCACGGCATCCACGGCGAGCCGACGGTGTTCGGCCACCGGGTCGCGGACCTGGCGTTCGGCCTGGCCCGCTGCCGTGACCGGCTGCGGGCCGCCCGCGCGGACGTCGCGGTGGCCAAGATCTCCGGCGCGGTGGGGACGTACTCGAACATCGAGCCGGACGTGGAGCGGTACGTCGCCGAGAAGCTGGGCCTGACGCCCGCGCCGGTCGCGACCCAGGTCGTGCTGCGCGACGGGATCGGGAGCTGGGTGGCCGCGCTGGCCGGCATCGCGACACTGTGCGAGGCGGTGGCGCTGGAGGTTCGGCACGGCCAGCGCACCGAGGTGCGGGAGCTCTCCGAGCCCTTCGGCAAGGGCCAGAAGGGCTCGTCGGCGATGCCGCACAAGAAGAACCCGATCATGTCGGAGCGGATCGCGGGCCTCGCCCGGATCGTGCGCGCGCAGTACGTCCCCGTCTTGGAGGGCGTGCCGCTCTGGCACGAGCGGGACATCTCACATTCGTCGACGGAGCGGATCGCGCTGCCGGACGCGTCGATCGGCGTCGACTATCTGCTGAACCTGACGACGAGGCTGGTCACCGGCCTCGTCGTCGACGCCGACCGGATGCGCAGGAACCTCGACGCGACCGGCGGCCTGGTCTACACGTCGGCCGTGCTGTTGGAGCTGGTCGAGACCGGGCTGTCCCGGGAGGACGCGTACGCCATCACCCAGGCGGCCGCGATGGAGACCTGGCAGAGCGGCGTCCCCTTCCGGGAGACGCTGCGCAAGCACGCCGCCGAGCGTGGCCTGCCGCTCGACGAGGGCCGGCTCGACGAGGTCAGCCGGCCCGAGCGCTACGTCGAGCGGCTTGCACCGGTGTTCGACCGGCTCGCGTCGCTGACCTGACGGTTCGGACGGCGCGGTCCGCGTCGTCCGTTAATGTTGTTGTGCGCAGGAGCCGAGTCAATCACGGCCGAGTGGGCTGCGCGGTGCGCCTGAATAAACGGATTCAGACGAATGGCCCGCCACAGACGGGCGCACCGGCCAGTTTAGTGGCGATGAGCGAACTCTACGTCCTACGGTGCTAAATTCAACCAGCGGACAAAGAACCGGGATATCAGATTCTGCCCGGATGACGAACGCCGGGTGGTTGGTTTCCTCGACCGCGGAACCAACTAGGTCCCGCGCCATTCGGTAGACGCTGACGACGGGAACTGCGGCAGTGGGACTTCACTCCAGGCCTGGTCGAGCGACACACCCCAGGGCCCGACGTCGCGGGGGTGGGCGCCGGACGGCCGTCGCGGTCGCCATGGCCGCGACCGCCACGCTGATCTCCGTCGAATGCTCACAGCGTTCCAGCGCCACGACCGGCCGAGGGTCCAGCGCCACGCGGGCCGGCGACGCCCCGCCGGCCGCGTCGGCGTCGCCCGACGCGTCGGCGGCACCCGACGCGTCGGCGTCGTCCGGCGCATCCGCCGCCCCGGGCCCGCTGGGCACGAGCCAGCTTCCCGCCGGCCCGGCAGCCTGGCCCTCGGCCGGACCGCTCACCGAGCGGGCCGTCCCCGGCCTGCCCACGGCGGACGGTCCGCCGGCGCTGGGATTCTCCGCCGGCGAGCTCACCGAGCTCGGTGCCACGGAGCTGAACGCGCGACTGTCCGCCCTCGCCGCGACGGGCGCGACCTGGGTGCGCTTCGACGTGGCGTGGCCCACCGTCCAGCCGCACGGTCCCGCCGAATGGGACTGGACCGCGGCCGACCGGGTGGTGTCCGCGGCGGCCGCGCACGGCCTGCACAGCCTGCCCATCCTCGGTTACACCCCGGCCTGGGCACGCGCGGACGGCTGCGGCGACCTGCGTTGCCCGCCGGCGCGGCCGGCGGACTTCGCCCGGTTCGCCGCGACGGCGGTCGGCCGTTACCAGGGGTCCGGCGTCGGCGTGTGGGAGATCTGGAACGAGCCGAACCTGGCGTCCAGCTGGGCGCCGGCGCCCGACGCGACCGCCTACGCCGACCTGCTGCGCGCCACGACCGCGGCGATCCGGGCCACGGGAGTGCCCGCAACGGTGCTGACCGGTGGTCTAGGCCCGGCCCAGACGGCGCCCGGCGAGGTGCATCCCGCCGAGTTCCTTGACCGTGTCTACTCCGTCGCCGGAGCGCAGGCCTTCGACGGCGTCGGCATGCACCCGTACTCCTTCCCCGCCCTTCCCTCGGACACCTCGCAGACCTGGTCGGGGTGGTCGCAGCTGAGGCAGGTCCGGGATCTGATGGTGGCAAAGGGCGACGCGGCCAAGAGCATCTGGATCACGGAGTTCGGCGCGCCGACCGCGGGCCCCGGCGCCCTGGCGACACTCGCCGACCGGAAATACGCCGCGCATCCGGATCACGTGGACGAGTCCCTGCAGCGGCAGTCGGCCGTCGACGGATTCGACCAGGCCATCGCGACGCCCTGGGTACAGGGATTCTTCTGGTACAACTTCAAGGATCTCGGGACCGATCCCGCCAACACCGAGGACCACTACGGCGTCGTCCGCCGGGACGACTCGCAGAAGCCGGCCTATACCGCGTTGCGGGACGCCTTCCAGGGCAGTCTCCTTCGACCGGGAAGAATGCCGTCGCCGGTCGCGACCACCTCGTCGTAGACGCCCTGAACGCGGCCCGCGACGGCGCCGGGCGTGAATTCACCCGACGCCAGGCGGCGCCGGCCGCCGGCGCCGATTCGCGCGGCGAGCTCGGAATCCCCTAGCAGTCGGCCGATCGCGGCCGCGAGGTCGTCGGCCTCACCCGGCGGGACGACCATCGTGTCGACGCCGGAGACGCAGACGTCCGGCACGGCACCGACGCTCGTGGTGACGACCGGCGTGCCGTGGGCCCACGCCTCCAGCAGGACCATGGGAAAGCCCTCGTGCAGCGACGGGAGCACGAACAGCGTGGCCGCCCGGTAGAGCGCGGACAGCTCGTCGCGCGCCTGCACGCCGACGAAGCGAACTGATCCGGTGATGCCGAGCTCGGCCGTCGCCGTCTCCAGCTCGGCGCGGCGTGAGCCGGAGCCCGCGAGCAGAAGCCGGGCGGTGGGATGGTCGCGCAGCACCGCCGCGAACGCGATCAGGAGGACGTCGACGCCCTTCACCGCCTCCAGCCGACCCGCGAACAGAACCGTCGGCGGTGCGGCGGCCGGGGGCGGCCCGGCGTCCTCGGGAACGGTGACGACGTCGGCCGGATCGATGCCGTTGGGGATGTAGTCCAGCCGGTCGCCGACGCCGAGCCGGCTCAGCGCCGGCATCGTCGAGGGGTCCATGGTGATGATCCTGCTGTATCCGCCCGAGCGCAGCAGCGCGCCTTCCAGCAGCCGCTTCGGCATTGGCGTCGACCGCTTGCCGATGGTCGTGCCGTGCAGCGTGATCACGCAGGGGATCCGGTAGCGGCGGGCCGCCAGCCGCAGCGACCAGCCCAGGTCGGTGGTGTGGACGTGGATGACATCGGGCCTGGTCCAGCGCAGCAGCGGGAAGGCCCGCACCGTGAGGGCGATCATCGTGAGGATCCGCCGCAGGTTGATGGCGTCGATCGCCTCATCCGTCAGCGGCAGCCCGAACTTGATGACGTGGGAGGCATCGCGGATCAGGGCGTTCCGCGAGGTCACCACGACGACGTGGTGGCCGGCGGCGAGCTGCTCTCGTTCCAGCCCCCGCACCACGTAGGCGTCGCCCCCGGGGGCATCGGGATAGCGCTTGACGACATGCATGATCTTCAAGACCTGGCTCCCTCGGGAGTCGACGCGTCGGTCCCGTGCGCGGCCGCCCCGGCCAGGTCGCGAGCCAGCTGCCTCGCGACGACGCTCTCTGCCTGGGCTTCTGGGCCGGCGACGGCCGGATAGCCGCTGCACGTCATCGTCCCGGCTCCTCGCGTGTTCGTCGTGAAGGTGCACCTCGCCAGGGGTGGCCTGACCGTGGGCGTCGAACGGCGGCGGCGCCGACGCCCGGTGCGAGGACCGGGCAGGGGACGACGAACACCCACGGCCGGGATCGGCCGCGGCGCCGGCCACGAGGACCTGGAACCCGACGTGCGCGGGCACTACCCCGCCGGCGGCTCGGCCGGCGACGGCGCGGGCACGTCGGCGCCGGGCGCCGCGCTGGCGGCCGCTGCCGCCCCGACGGCGTGGAAGAAGATCCTGTCGACGAGTCCGGCCACCCGCACGGTGATGACCGCCGGGTCGCCGGGCGGCGGCAGCGTCACCGTCGAGGCATGGACGCCGACCCGACGCGCGGGGACCAGGAGCGTCCCGCGCTCGACCACGGTCTGGCGGTTCCCGCGCTCCGCCACGATCGCGAACTCGAACGTCCGGTCGTGCCGCGTGTCGTTGGCGAGCTCCCAGGTGAACGAGAACGGCTGCCCCGGCTGGTAGGCCGCCGGAAGTCCCGCAGGTTCGGCGAAGTACAGCTCGGCTGTCGACTCCGGGGCGCGGTGGAACACCTGACCCGGGCCGGGCAGCCGCGTCACCCCGCTGCCGAGCAGTGCCGCGGCCACCACCACGAAGATCGTAACGAGGGCGCCGGGCAGCAGCGTGCCGTTCCCGCGACCGGGGCGGTCGGCGGCGCGGACGGCGGCCCGCATCCGGGCGAACCGGCGCGTGCCGGTACCCGCGGTCGGCGGCCGCGACCCGCTTGTCATCTGTTTCCCCCTGATGTGGCCGTCGGCGGACCGCCCTGGGATCCGGCACCGGCGACCGGTCATCCGCCCGGTCCGCACGCGCGGCTACCCGGACCGGGCGGCGTGCGGACCGGGCAGGCGCCAGCGGGCTACGGGCGGCGGCCGCGGTGACCGCCACGGCCGTCGTCAGCCGGCCAGGGTCTCCCGCAGCGCCGCGACGTCCAGGTCACCGGGATGGTCGGGGTGCACCTGGCGGTACAGCGCCCGGAGCGTCTCGATCCGGCGCGCCCAGGAGAACGACTCCGCCCGCGCCCGGTTGCGCGCGCCGACCTTCCGTCGCAGCTGCGGACTGCCCGCCAGCTGGTCGACGGCCTCGGCCACGGACCGCGGATCGGGCGCCGCCAGCACACCGGCGTCACCGAAGGTGTCACTGACGCCCGGAACGTCCGTGGCGACGACGGGCAGACCGCCCGCCATCGCCTCCAGGACGACCAGCGGCAGGCCACCCTCGACGTCCGAGGTGAGCACGAACACGTCCGCCCACCGGTGCCAGGCGGCCAACTCCCGACCAACCTGCACGCCGACGAGCCGCACCTGGGTGAGCCCGAGCGCCGCAACCTGCGCCTCGACGTCGGCCCGGTCCTCACCGTCGCCGACGATGACGAGTTCGACCGCGGTTCGCACGAGGGTCATGGCGGTCAACAACCTCGGCACGTTCTTCTGCCGGGTGAGTCGGCCGACGAACAGCAGCCGCACCGGCCGGCCGCCCGTGTGAACGTCTTCGGCGTGCGCGCCGCCCGGCTCCTCGACGAGCTCCGGCTCCTCGAAGAACTCCGGCGCCACGCCGTTGCTCATGACCAGGACGCGCTCGGCCGGCACGCCGTAGTCCCGGCTCATCTCGGCGCCCACCTTCTCCGACAGCGCGATCACGCAACTCGCGCGGCGCAGCACCGGCCGCAGGAAGAGGGCCTTGTAGACCGGCAGCAGAACGCCCAGCGGGCCGGACTGGTCCGCGTCGATATGGAAATGGGCGACGTAGGGGAACCGGCGGGCCAGCGCCGCGAGCAGAACCAGCTCGGGTACGAGAGCATGCCCGAGGTGCAGGTGGACGACGTGGTCCCGGGATATCCGCAGCAGTCGCGGAAGATATCCGGGGGCAAGCGGCGTGTGCGCGAACTCGCGGCCGCGGAGCCGGTGGACTCGGAGGTTTCCCTCGGACTGCCGGCGGGGCGCTCCGGCCGCGCCGCAGTCCGTGGTCACGACGGTGACAGCGGTCGTCGCCGCGACGCCTTCGGAAACCGATCTCATGACGGTCTCGAGGCCGCCGAGATGCGGCGGATAGAAGGCGCCGACCTGCACTACAGGCGGCTCGGGCCGCCATTTCCTACGCAATTCCCGCCCCCCGGGTTCTTCCGCGTCGCAGGTCTGTCGTTCGCCGCGAACGGACGGCAGGATGCTAGCACGGCGGAAATCTCATCCCAACCTCGGGCAGCCCCGACATCGCGCGTTCTCGTCCCATCACAGCGTCATTCCTGGCTACCAATTGACTGATTGCGCGGATGCGCGGCTCCGGTGGCAGGGCGGCCAGTCCGGCAGTCCGGCGCCGCGGCGGAACGACATTCCTACGTGCCGAGATCCACCACTACCGGCAGGTGGTCCGAGCCGAACTCACCGCCCCGGTGATAACCCGTCACGGCTATGCCCGGCGATACCAGTATGTGGTCGAGACGGGTCGTCAGCTTCCACCAGGCGGTCGCGCTCCACGTCGGCGACCAGCCGGCGCCCGACACGTCGTGGGCGTCCCGCAACCCGGTGTCGAGCAGCCGCCGAAACGGACGGTGGTCGCGGTTCGCGTTGAAGTCGCCCGCCATGACCAGCGGAAACCGCGCCGAGCGGGAGACGTTCCGCAGCGCGCCGAGCTGCTCGGCCCACATCCGCGTCCACCGGGCACCCACCGGCGACCGGGTGTGCACGACCACCAGCTCGAACCGGTGGCCCGGCGCCACCGAGACCAACAGCCGGCCGAACGGAAACCCGGCGGAGACCAGGTCGGGCAGCGGCGCCAGCGCGTATCGCGAATAGACGGCGAACCCGTACGGCTCGGCGGAGGCCCGCGTCACCGCGTAGCGATAGCCACGAAGTTCCGGCAGCGCCGCCAGCAGCGACCGAATCAGCGGCGTGTACTCCTCAAGTAGCAGAATGTCCGGCCGCTCGGCCGCGATCTGGCTGCCGAGACGCGCGACCTCGCGGTTGTCTCCCGCCACGTTCGCCGTCAGCACCCGGGCGTGCCACGCCCCCGCCGGCGCGAGTTGCGGCCCCTCCCGGAGGAACTCGGGAACCGTCCAGTACAGGTGCAGCATCGCGACCGCCACGGCAATCACGGTGAGCCTGGGCGCCCTGCGCGCGAGCCCGACGACCAGCACCGGGTACGCCGGCAGGTAGACCAGCGGCGTGAACGCGTTGATGGCGGGGAACGGCCAGCCGATCCGGTCGTCGAGCCCGAGCAGCCGGCACCCGGCCGCCACCGCCAGCGGCACGGTCACCAGAACACAGCCGGCCCGACCCACCATGCCGGCGGCGACAGCCGCGCGCGACGTCGTCCCGCTATCCGCACGGGTACGCACGGGCCGGCGGCACCGGGACTTCGCGTGTCGACGAGAGGAATTCGCGCACGACATCACTAAAGTAAGAGCATAGCAATCCGCCCACGGCCCGATACGCCGATCCTCATGAGAATCCCTGCGATGGTAATTTATCCCGGCCGAGAGCCAAATAGGCGACCTGTCATCCTTCGGTCGAGGCTGACGACGGGGACTGCCGTGGCGGCAGATCTCGCCGCGCCGCGCCGAGCGACGTGGCCGCGAGGGGGACGTCGCGGCGGCGGGCGCCGAACGGCCGCCCTGGTCGTCATGGCCGCGATCACCGCGCTCGTCAGCCTGGAGTGCTCGCCGCCCGCGAATGCCTCGCCGCCCGCGAATGCCTCGATGCCCCCGTTCGGGACGATCACCGGTCGGCTCGGGCCTCGGCTGCCCTCGGCCGAGGGCCTACCTGCCCTGGGCTTCTCGGCCGGCGAGCTGGTCGATCTCCCGCCAGCCGAGCTGACGTCCCGGCTGTCCGCCATCGCCGCGACCGGAGCCACCTGGGTGCGTTTCGACGTGACCTGGTCGGCGGTACAGCCCGATGGCCCGAACGGCTGGGACTGGACCATTCCTGACCGAGTGATCGCCGCTGCCAGCGCCTACGGCCTACAGAGTCTGCCGATCCTCGGTTACACACCGGCCTGGGCACGCGTGGCCGACTGCGGCGACTGGCGATGCGCTCCGGCGCGGCCGGCGGAATTCGCCAGGTTCGCGGCGGCGGCGGTCAGCCGCTACCAGCAGGCGGGGGTCGGCACCTGGGAGATCTGGAATGAGCCGAATCTTGCCTCCAGCTGGGCTCCGACCCCGGATGCGACGGCCTACGCCAACCTGCTGCGGGCCACCACCGCGGCGATCCGGGCGACGGGCATGCGGGCGACGGTGCTGGCCGGCGGTCTCGGCCCGGCCCAGAGCGGACCGGGCGAGATCGACCCGGTCACCTTTCTCGACAGGCTGTACGCGGTCGCGGGCGCGGCGAGCTTCGACGGCGTCGCCATGCATCCGTATTCCTTCCCCGCACTCCCCTCGGAGACGGCGCAGACCTGGTCGGGATGGTCGCAGCTGCGGCAGGTCCGGGATCTGATGGTGGCCAGGGACGACGCAGGCACGAAGATCTGGATCACGGAGTTCGGCGCGCCGACCGGTGGCGTCGGCGTCACGGCGACCCTGCGCGACCGGCGATACGCCGCATCCCCGGACCATGTCGACGAATCGCTCCAGCGCGAGACGGCCGTCGACGGATGCGAGCAGGCCCTCGGCACGCCCTGGGTGCAGGGATTCTTCTGGTACGACCTCCAGGACCTCGGGGCCGACCCGGCCGACCCCGCGGACCATTACGGCGTCGTCCGCGCGGACGGGTCACTCAAGCCGGCGTACCGGCCCCTGCGTGCCGCCTTCAGCGGCCTGCGTCGCCGCCTGGGACGGCCGTCGCCGCCGCTCGCGATCACCTCGTGGTAGATGCCCTGGACGCGACCGGCGACCGCGGCGGGGGTGAACTCGCCCAGCTCCACCCGACGCATGCCGCCTTCCCGCAGCCGCGCGGCGAGCACCGCGTCCCGCAGCACCTCGACGATCGCACCCGCAAGACCGTCGGCGTCGCCCGGCCGGACGATCATCGCGTCGACGCCGGGACGGCAGACGTGCGGGACGGCACCGACCCGAGTGATCACGACCGGCGTTCCGTGCGCCCACGCCTCCAGCAGGACGAGCGGAAAGCCCTCGTACAGCGACGGCAGCACGAAGACTGCTGCCTGCCGGTAAAGCCCCGGTAGTTCCGCGCGCGGACGGGCGCCGGCGAAGCTGACCGACCGGCCGATGCCGAGTGCCCCGGCCGTCCGCTCCAGCTCGGGCCGCATCGATCCGGAGCCGACGATCAGCAGCCGAGCCGTCGGCTCGCCCCGCAGCACGGCGGCGAACGCGGTCAGCAGGAAGCCGACGCCCTTGACCGACTCCAGCCGGCCGACGAACAGCACGGTCGGGGCCGTCGCGGCGTCCCCATCCCCGGGCCCGGGCTCATCGTCGAAAGCGCCGGGGGCGGGGGCGAAGTCCGTGGAGTCGAAGTCCGTGGAGTCGATGCCGTTCGGCACGTAGTCCAGCCGGTCGCCCACGCCGAGCCGCCGCAGCGCCGGCATCGTGGACGGGTCGAGGGTGAGGACCCGCTCGTAGTGACCGCCGCGCAGCAGCGCCGACTCCGCCAGCCGGCGGAAGCGCGGGGAGGCCGCTCTGCCGATGGTCGTGCCGTGCAGCGTGATCACACACGGGATTCGGTACCACCGAGCCGCGAGACTCAGGCACCAGCCGAGGTCCGTCGTGTGCGCATGGATGATGTCCGGCCTGATCGCGCGCAGCATCGGGAAGGCGCGGGCCGCCAGCGCGGCCATCGAGAGAATCCGGCGGAGGTTGACGGAGTCGATCTGCTCGTCCGTCACCGGGAGCCCGACCTTAAGGACGTTGCGGGCATCGCAGATGGAGGTGTTCCGCGAGGTCACGACCTGGACCTGGTGCCCGGCGGCGACCTGCTCCCGCTCAAGCCCGCGCACCACGTACGCGTCGCCACCCGCCGCGTCCGGATAGCGCTTTGTCACGTGCATTATCTTCACGGCTCGACTCTTTCGGGAGAATACGGAACACCCCACGGCGACGGGCTCGGACCGGCTCCGGAAGCGGGCTCGGGTCCGGCGTCTCGGTGCCGCCGCGCGGCGAGAACGCCACCAGCAGGACCAGGCCCAGCAGGAACCCGGCCGCGTGGCCGACCAGCCAGCCCATGGCCATGCCGGGCAGGCCGTGGTCGGACCAGAGCGTCGAGAGCCCCAGCACGGCACCGGCGAAGACCAGGTTCAGGACGATGAGCACCTTCGGCGGCGCGAGGATACGCAGCAGCTCGGTGACCAGCACGAACCCGGCGACGGCCGGGGCCGACAGCGCCAGGATGGTCAGCGCCGCCGACGCGTTCGTCTGGTATCCCGGCCCGAAGGCGGTCAGCACGAGCGACCGGGTGACGATGACCAGCGCGGCGGCGGGGACGATGGTGGCGCATAGGGCCACCGCGGCCTTGCGCGCCAGCGCGGCCACCGGAGCGCTGCCGTGCGAGGCCTCGGCGAACATCGACAGGCAGATCGCATACGACAGCGAGAACACCACGTTGATGACGTTGAATGCCAGGTAGAAATACCCCGCGGCCTCGCTGCCCAGCTCGCGGACGATGAGCACGGGCAGCAGCAGCGGGGGCGCAATGTTGAGAAGATTCCCGAGGTATGTCGCCGACGAGAAGCTGAACATACCGCGCAGTGACGCGACGCTGATCTGGAGGCGCGGGCGGAACTCGAACCTGCGGGCCAGGATGACGACGCTCGCGACGGCGGCGGCCGCCGATCCCGCGCCGACGGATCCGACCAGGCCGAACGCGCCGAGACCTACCAGCGCCGCCGGCAGTGAGATCTTGACGAAGCCCTGGATGAAACCGTCCACGATCAAGTTGTACGCGGCACTCCGAAAGGCGACGAAGACGCTGTCCGTGAACATGTTGACCGAATAGCAGGCGGCCAGCAGGACGAAGATCGCGGCCCGCACCGGCGTGGACCCCAGGCGCGCTGCGGACGGGGCGACGACGGGCAGTAGCAGGACGTATCCGGTGGCGAACGCCACGGCGGCGAGGAACACCAGCGCCAGGCCGGTGTTGATGTCCTGGTCGCGGCGGCGCGACGTCGGCAGGTACCGCACGATCGTCACGTTCAGGCCGAGCAGCGCGAAGTAGGCGACCAGGCCCATGCCGGAGATCAACGAGGTCGCCCGGCCGACCTCGCGCGGCGTGTAGAGGCGCGCCGCGAGCACGAAGAAGCCGAAGCCGAGGACCGCCGTCGCCGCGTTCGTCATGAACACGAACAGGCTGTTGCGCAGCATGCTGTCCCGGGTCAGCCGGCGAAGCCGTCCGGCCGGCTGGCAGCGGCGGGCGTCCGGCGCGACGGCCGCCGCGCCCGCGGGCCCGGTGCCGTCCTCGCCGACCGCGACCGCGCGGATCACGTCGCGTCACCCGGCATGCCCGGGCCGCCCGGCTGACGGCCGAGCTCACCGTTGGCGACGTACCGCACTCCCGGCCGGGCGGCGATATGGCTCAGGACGCGGTCGAGCCGATTCCACTCGCCGCGCCGCTCGAGCACCCAGGAATGCCCCCAGAGGTGGAACACCCCACCGGTCACGAGGCACCGGTCGAAGACGGCGATCGCGATGTCATCCCAGCGTCCGCTGCCCACGAGGCTCCAGGAACCCGTCAGGCGAGCCGCGTTGGCCAGCTCGACCGGCGTGCGCAGCAGGGCGAACCGCCCGGTCTCGATCGTCGTCGGCGCGCGCAGCGGATCGGCGATCCCGGTCGCGAGCCCACGGACCGTGCGCGCATACCGATAGCCGGCTCGCTCGACCATGCGGACGTGCGTGGAGGTGAATGCCCCGCGCGGGTAGCAGAACGTGTCGACGGAGCTGCCGAGCAGGTCCGCCAGCAGCCTTCTCGACTCGACGATCTCGCTTTCCGCCTGCGCGTCCGGCAGCCTGGTGAGCACCGGGTGGGTGACGGTGTGCGAGCCGATTTCGAAGTCGGCCGCCAGGTCGCGCAGGTCCCCGGCCGGCAGCCGGTCGTCCCTCGCGAGCTCGCGATTGTGCGGGGCGACGTAGAACGTTCCCGGCAGGCGATGCTCCCGGAGGCGGTCCGCGAGTGCCGCGTCGAGCCGGTGTCCGTCGTCCCAGCTGGTGGTGACCGTCAGCCCGCCCACGACACCGCCGCCTCCCATCGCCTCGCCACCGCGGCCCAGTCGTGGTCCTTCGCCACCGCGCGGCAACGCTCCCGCTGCTCGTCCGCTCCGGTGCGCAGGAATGTTTCGACGGCCACCGCGAGGCTCTCGGGATCCGGTGCGACGACCGCGCCGTTGTGACGGCCGATGAGGTCCTTCGCCGCATTCGCCGGATAGTCAGCCACGATCACCGGAATGCCGGCGGCGTTCGCCTCCAGGACCACCATTCCGAATCCCTCACGCTGCGAGGGGACGACGAGTACGCGCGCCGCCTTCATCCGGGCGTAGACCTCGTCGCCGTCGTCCAGGAAGCCGGCGAACTGCACGTGCTCGCGCAGCCCCAGGCTGGCCGCGAGCCGTTCCAGCCGCGCCCGCTCGGGGCCGTCGCCGACGACGTCACACCGCAGGGCGGGAAAGGACTCCCTGAGCCGAACCAGCGCCCCGAGCAGAAGGTCGACGTTCTTGAAGTCGCACAGCCGGCCCACGTACAGCACGTCTACGGTGCGCTCGCCGGGCGCCACCCGGTCGATCAGGGCGACGTCGACGCCGTTCGGCACGACGGTCACCGCGCCCGGCGCGCCTATCTCGGTCGCGAGGCGCCGCCGGGTGTGCTCGGAGACCGAGATGATCCTGCTCGGCCCCCGCAGCGCCGCCCGCTCCACCAGCGCGCCGAGGCGACCGGCCGGCCCGAGGTACTCGTCCCAGTACCGCGCCCCCCAGACCTCATGGCACGTCACGACCATCAGTCGACGGCGGATGAAGGTGGCCAGCCGGACGCTGAACAGGGAGAAGAACGGGAAACCGCAGCAGTCGACCACCTGGCAGCCCGACAGGCCGCCGGAGACGATCAGCCGGAGGCACCCGACCCCGAAGATCACCGCCTGCGAGATCGACCGCCGCCCGGAGCGGGTGTACAGCGGCCGCGGCCGGCAGACGCCGTGATAGAGGATCCCCTCGATACGCCTCGTGTTAGGCCCCGGCCAGTACCGCATCCCGTACCAGTGCACGTCGTGGCCCTGGGCCGCGAGCGCCCTGGCCAGCTCGTAATACCGGCGTTCGGCGCCGCCCTTCACCCACGGATAGACGGCGTCGTAGACGAAGGCGAACCGGCGTGGGCCTTCTGGGTCCAGGCCCGTCGACGGCCCCCCGGACTCCCCCAGCAAATCCCGTCCCCCTGCCGCACTCATCGGTACACCACAGCGCCACCGCCGGCATACACGCAGTTCTTGTTGTCATTCAGGAAGTCGATGGGATAGCGATATCGGACGCCCGCGCCACCCATCATTCCGAATGCTCTGTGTCGTACCGCGCGCGCGTAGTCCAGATACACGAATCCCCGTTTCGGGACCAACGCCGGGGCGCTGTCGTTCTTGGCCATGAGCTGCAGGCAGCCGACGGTCGCGAGCCGATCGGCGGCCGGCTCGGGGAGTCCGGAAAGAGCCGCGGGTCCAGCGCAGGCGCGCGGGGCGGAGGGGTCGCCGTGCTGCGCCCGCAACAACCACTCGACGGCCGCCAGGTCCGTGTCGTGAACGAGGAAGTTCTCGTAGTAGTCCCCCGAGTTGCCCAGGTGCAGCTGGGGCACGTACGAGCCGGTCACCGCCGCCAGCAGCCCAGTGCTGGACACGGCGAGGACCAGCGGCAGCGAGCCGCCGACGACCCAGCGCGGGCGCGATCGCAGGAAGCCCGCGGCGACCAGTCCGCCGAGCACGACGGGTGTCGCCAGCACCAGCAGGCTCTGCTGAAACGCGCGCAGCAGGCCGTATTCGGCCGTGAGGCTGGGAACCAGAACCAGAACTCCCAGGTAGAACAACGACGCGACGCACATCGCGACCTGTTCGCGGCCGGCCCGCAGCGACAGGGGCCACCGCAGCACCAACCCGACGACGCCGGCCAGGACCAGCAGTTGCAGTGCCACGGCCGAGCCGCCGCGAAGGGCACCGTTCAGCGCATGGGGCGCGATTCCCAACCTGCCGAGCAGCCGGCCGAGGCGGGTCGCCGGCGTGGTCTCGTCCGCGGCGGCCAGCAACGGGTAACCGTCGACGACGGCCGCGGGGAAGTATTCGACCCCGGGGAGCCGGCTCTCCCTGGTGAACAGCGCGTATTCATCCACCTGCCGCTGCGGGTCGGCGTTCGCCCGATTGACGAGGCTCGACTGGGTGTCCTCGGGCTGGATCTGGTCGCCGCCGCCGGTCAGGGAACGCGCCGCCTCTACGGCCACGCCGGCAGCCCCGCCCGCGGTATGCGTGACGGGACCCGTCCAGCCGGCGGTCAGGATGGCCAGCGCGATGACCAGCGGCATGGTGAGGACCCGGCCGTCCGCCGCCCAGCCGGCATCGCGGCCGGCGCGGCGGCCGGCGCGCAGCCGCCACAGGGCGAGCAGGGCGCTGGCCACCAGCAGCTGGCCGAGCATCAGGAAGGTGGTCGAATAATGGCTCAGCACCGTCCCGACGCCGAAGGCCAGGAACAGCACCTGGCGAGCACGGCGCGCACCCGGCAGGCAGACCAGCAGGATGATCATTCCGCCTTGCAGCAGGAAGGCGATCTCCTGACGGTTCAGCATCGACATGTCGGAGAAATAGGTCGGGAACGCGACGAAGTAGGCGGCCGCGAGCACGCCGACCCGGCCGCCGGCCACCTTCCGGCCCAGCTGAAGGACCGCGACTGGCACCAGCGCGAACAGCACCTGGAAGTAGAACTTGTAGATCGAGACGTCGGGCACCCGCAACAGCCCTTTGAGCATCGTCGGGAGAATGGTGATGCTCAGGCAGGCGTTGTAGGGATCGCGAAAGGCGCCGATGTCCCAGCGCCACCGGGCGGTGGTGAGCTGGAAGACGTAGAACTCACGCTGCACGTCGTGACCGGTGGTGTGCCAGCCGCGCAGGCTCGTCATCAGCTCGAAGGCGAGGCCGACGCAGTAGACCGCGAAGCAGCCGTACCCGGGCGGGAGACTGTCGGCGCGCGCGGCGAGATAGCCGAACAGGAGCACGGCGGCCAGCAGCAGGAGCACCGTGATGCCCCCGGGACCGCCGTTGTTCAGGGCGAACGCACCCGCGGCCGCGGCCGGCGGCAGGAGCGCGGCGACCGCATATCGCGCCATCACGCCCGGGCTCGGCCGCCGGCGCGGCAGCACCGCGCGGATCCGGAACTCCGGCACCCGCGCACCGCGGTGACGGACGGCGACATACCCGGTCACGCCGGTCAGCAGGATGAGGGCCGGAAGGACCCGGCTCGGGGCCAGCGGCCGGTCGATGCCCACCCACGGAAGCACCGTGTTGATCACCAGGCCGACCACCATGAGCTGCAGGAGCCCGCAGCAGACCGTCAGGTACAGGCGCAGCCAGCCACCGCCGACGTCCAGCCCGAAGCAGCGCAGGAACAGGTCCCCCGGCACGAGCACGACCAGCCCCAGGACCACGAGCGCGACCGGCCACGGGACGGTCTCGACCTGCGTCAGACTCCCGACGAGCAGCACGGCCGGCAGGACGACGCCCGCCGCGGCGAGAGCCGGCGGCGGTGCGGCGCTCGGGTTCGCTTGCCTGGGCCGCCGCGGCCTCACAGGCCGACGGCGCTCGGCCCAAGGCCGCCTGCCTTCGGACCTTCGGCCAGCGATTCCGTCGACGCGGTCCTCGGCACGGGAATCATCCGCATCCAGGCGGCTCCCTTTCGGGGCGTCGACGCGGACGCCGGCGATGTTCCCGCACCGCCGTCGGTGCCGGCGCGCCGGCTGCGCGCCTGCGCGTCACGCCATGCCCAGATGGTCACCTTGAATCGGAGCTTCACCAGCTGCGCCAGGTTCCGCAAACCGTCCTGCAGCGAGTTCAGCTTCTTCTCGCCGCCGCGGATCCGGTAGTCGATGGGCACCTCGCCGGTACGAAAGCCCGCGAGATGGGCGGTCATCTTGATCTCCTGGGAGAACGCCATACCGGGCGATCGCACGGCGGTGGACTCCCAGAACGCCCGGCTGAAGATCCACATCCCGGACTGGGAGTCGCGGAACGGCGACTTGAAGAAGACCTTCGTGACCGCGGTGAAAAAGAAGTTCGCCGCTATGTGGTGCGGCACCATCGAGCCGATCCGCAACCGGCTCAGCCGGTCGGTGTTGAGGAAGTCGAGTTCGTCGAGGACGAACCGCTCCAGCAGGGTGGGCAGATCCTCGAAGGGGTAGGTGCAGTCCGCGTCACCCGTCGCGACGACCGTGCCCGTGGATGCCTCGATGCCCGCCAGGTAGGCGTTGCCGTACCCGCGAGCCGGCTGGTACACGAGCGTCGCCCCCGCCTCGCGAGCGAGTGCGCCGGTGCCGTCGGTAGAGCCGTTGTCCACCACGATGATCTCCGTGTGCCAGCCGCCCTGGGCCAGCGCGTCCACCGGGACGCTCGCGATGACGCTCCGTATGTTCACGGCCTCATTGAGGGCGGGAATGACGACCGACAGAGTAGGCATTGCTCCCCCGTGATGTAATTTCCCGGAATACCGGGTTGCTTTCGCCCGGCACCCACCGCCAGGAGGGGCGCCGTCGCCGCACGCCCGGGGCCAGGTACGCCCCGGGGCACGATGGGAATGCTCCCGCCGCGGTCGCGCGTCACATCATGTCGACCCAGCGGGCATGACCGGCCACGCGACGAACCTCGCGGGCCATACTGGTGAAGGAAGGCTGCTGACAGGGTCCGGATCCGTTGGCGCATCCGCCGCTATTCATCGGAGCCGGGACGAAAGAAAGTCCCGGCACCTATGGACAACATCTCCTCGAAACTATGACTACCCCCGGTCCGGGACCGTCGTCGACGTACTCGACGGCCGTTCTTCCGGTACTGCGGCCATATTAGGGGGCGGCCGCCTATGACGGCGCGCAGAGCTTCCATGGGACCACAGTCAACATTCGACAGGACCACAGACCTGGAGAGTCATCGGACATCGTCAAACTGTTCAAGGAAGGTGAAGAACAGCCGAAGGAGATCGCCGCCATGATCCGGTGGCCGCCTGTCGCGGCCCGGTCACGCTCACCAGCCGGTACGGTCGGCGTATGCCGCTTACGCACGAGGAGTTCGCCGGGCTGACGCATCTCGGCTCGGGCAAGGTTCGCGAACTGTTCGCGGTCGGAGACGACGCGGTCCTGCTGGTCGCGAGCGACCGGATCTCCGCGTTCGACGTCATCCTGCCGACCGAGATCCCGGACAAGGGCGCGGTGCTCACCGGCCTGACGCTGTGGTGGTTCGACCAGCTCGCCGACCTCGTCCCGTCGCACGTGATCAGCGCGAACGTCGACGAGTACCCGGCCGAGCTCGCCCCCTACACCGAGCAGCTGCGGGGCCGCTCGATGCTGTGCCACCGGCTGGCGATGGCGCCGATCGAGTGCGTGGCCCGTGGCTACCTGACCGGCAGCGGGCTGAAGGACTACAAGCGCACCGGCGCCGTCAGCGGCCACCCGCTGCCCGCAGGCCTGGTCGACGGCTCGAAGCTGCCGCACCCGATCTACACCCCGTCGACCAAGGCGCCGATCGGTGAGCACGACGAGAACATCAGCCGCGCCGACGCGGCGACCCGGATCGGCACGGAGCTGGCGGGCGAGCTGGAGAAGCTCACGCTGCAGATCTTCGGCCGGGCGAGCGACCTCGCCGCCGAGCGCGGCATCCTGCTCGCCGACACGAAGTTCGAGTTCGGCCACGACCCGGCCGGCCTGCTGCGGCTCGGCGACGAGGTGCTCACCCCGGACTCGTCCCGGTTCTGGCCGGCGGACCAGTGGTCGCCCGGCGGGGCGCAGCCGTCGTTCGACAAGCAGTTCATCCGGGACTACCTGGTGGACTCCGGCTGGGACCGGGACACCCCCGCGCCCGAGCTGCCGGCGGACGTCGTCGCGTCGACCAGGGCACGCTACGTCGAGGCGTACGAGCGCCTGACCGGCATCTCCTTCGAGGACTACCTGTCGACCTCCTGAGCGCTGACACGTCGTCGGGCGTGTCGGTCACGCCCTGGGCGGCGCCGTTCGCGCCGGATCGGTACGCCCGCCGGAATGGCTGTCCAGCACGCCGATCGGGTCGGTGCACAGGAGATCCAGCGCCTGACGCACGAGCGCGGTGTCGTACCGCCGTTCGTCGAACTGCGCCCGCACATGCAACGTGCCCGCGAGCTCGACGTAGACGAAGGAGATCCCTTCGCCTGCGCCGCCGGAGCGAGCGTTGACGAAGTAACGCCCGTCGGCCGGGGCGAGCCAGCGCAGACCTTCCAGACCGGGCACCCGGCCCCAGCTGACCAGCCAGGGCCGGGTGTCCGGTGCGGACGGCGGCGCCGCGTCCAGACTTCGCGACCGGGGTCGCCAGGTCTTCGCGATCTGGACCACGTGCCGGGCCAGCGGCTGGCCCACCTCCGTCGCCCGGCGCAGCTGCGCGCCGAGCGACGCCGGCGAGGTCGGGTCGTCCGGCCACATCGTGAGGCGTTCCACGAAGTTGCCGAATCTCGGCGCGTCGTCCCGCAGGTAGCGCCGCAGGTCGCAGGGCAGGTGGACGCCGTCGTCGTCGCGGGGTAGTCCCACCAGGTCCGACGCGGCGAGGGTCGCCGCGAACAGCACACTGTTCACGGACACGCCGGGGACATGCGCGTCCCGCCACTCGCGCAGCATGGCCAGGTAACCGGGCTTGGACCGCTGCGCCAGCCTGCCCACGCCGGCGGCACTGTCCGCTCCGCCGGCGGCCCCGTCCACGCCGAAGGCGATCGGCGGCAGCCCCGCGGCGGCCTCGACCAGCGCCGGCTCGTCGAGCCCGGGCCGGTCGTCACCCAGGAAGCGCATCCGGACGGCTGGCACCGGGACCTCTCGCCGTGCCCGCATCGAGGCGGCGAGGCCCGTGAGCAGGGCCGGCCGGCGGCCGTAGGTGTCGGCCACGGCACGCGGCAGCGGGTACCGGGTCCCGGACTCCACCAGGTCGGTGGGGCGGCTGCCCGCCAGCGCGTGGCGCAGCACGCCGGTCCAGAACGTCAGGCAGCTGTAGTCCCCGGTGAGATGCGAGAAGACGAAGATCGAGCAGCGGCGGCCGACGAGGATCCGGACCGGAAGGTCTCCGAGGCCTTCCTCGCAGATCTCGCCCAGGCGGCCCAGCAGCGGGCCGGGATCCCGGTCGGGCTCCCCCACGGCCGCCGGACCGTCGTCGAAGCCAGTGACGAGCGCGGACAGGAAACGCTCGCGGCGCGAGGACCGGACGCGCGGGCGGACTCCCCTGTCGGCGTCGACTCGGCGGACGAACCGGTTCCCCGGATCGATCGTCGCCAGCTCCCGGATCACCGCGCGGACGGACTCGACCGTGGGCATCTCGGCCGGCCCGGTCGACACCGCGAAGGTGCTCTCGACCCCGAGCCACAGCCGGTCGCGCCGCGGAAGCTTGTGGCGTCGCAACACAGTCGCCAACCTCGTCATGGATCCATGGCCCCCGCCCGGCAGGTTCAGGAAATGTATCGCCTGCCGAAGCGGACCCGTGCATGACCTCGCCGGATCGATGCGCATTGCTCGCCCGTTGTCGGGGGGAATCGGCAGCCGTCGACCGAGTGGCGAAGGCGCAGGTCGCGGCTCACCGCGGTCCGCGGGGTGGGGCTGGCCCCACCCCGCCCGGCGGTGCGGACCCACCATGCCGCACAGGCTGTCCTGACCTCAGGATCGGCGGCCCGCTCCAGTGACCTTGGACTCGCGTTCCGGGACCGTTGACGCATGCCCAGTCGCTCCCCACACCAGGCCGGCCAGCGGGTCGACCAACCCGCCCGCCACCCCAACCACATCGCAGCCCGGGCCGCGCGCTGGAGCGTGCGGCACCGCAAGCTGGCCGTCGTCGGCTGGCTCGTCGCCGTCGTCGCCGTGATCGTCATCGGCAACCTGATCGGCACGAAGACGCTCAACGAGGACGACCAGAACCTCGGCGAGAGCGGCCGCGCCGAGCAGACGCTGACCGACGCCGGCTTCGTCGACCGCGACAGCGAGAACGTCCTCATCCAGCTCCCGACCGCCCCGGCCGGCGGCCCGCTCGCCGACTCGAGGGTCGCCGCGACGATCGCTGACGTGGTCGCGCGCATCTCGGCGACGCACCAGGTCACCGACGTCCGCACGCCGGTCCAGGTGGCCGGCGCGACCGCGGACGACGGCCTGGTCTCCACCGACGGCCGGTCGGTGCTGGTGACCTTCGACCTCACCGGCGACCCCGACACCGCGTCCGACCGGGTCGAGCCGGTGATGGACGCCGTCGCCGCCGTCGCCGCCGCCCACGACGGGCTCTCGGTCGAGCAGTTCGGCCAGGCCAGCGCCGACAAGGCCCTCAGCGAGACGATGGGCAACGACTTCCAGCGGGCCGAGTGGTCCGCGATCCCGGTGACCATCGCCATCCTGCTGATCGTGTTCGGCGCCCTGATCGCGGCGCTGGTGCCGGTCGGCCTGGCGATGACCGCCTTCGTCGGCGCGCTGGGAACCGTCGCGTTCGTCAGCCACCTGATGCCGACCAACGAGATCGCGACGTCGGTCATGCTGCTGATCGGCCTCGCCGTCGGCGTCGACTACGCACTGTTCTACATCCGCCGCGAACGCGAGGAGCGCGCCAAGGGTCACGGGCCCGACCGGGCGCTGGCGATCGCCGCCGAGACCTCGGGCCACACCGTGCTCGTGTCCGGCCTGACCGTCGCCGTGTCGCTAGCCGGCCTGATGATCACCGGCATGGGCATCTTCACCGGGATCGCGGTCGGCACGATGATCGTCGTCCTGATCGCGCTGCTCGGCTCGATCACCGTGCTGCCCGCGCTGCTGTCCCTGCTGGGTGACCGCATCGAGCTCGGCCGGCTGCCGTGGAAGCGCCCGGCGGCGCCGGACGCGCCCCGCTCGCGGCGGGCCCGCAAGGCGGCGCGGCGGGCCAGGCGCCAGGCCGGCGAGATCGCGGACGCCGCCCTGACCGACGTCCTCGGCACGGCCGTTCGCGCCGAGCACGCCGAGCGGGTGGCTCGCGCCGAGCGCGCCGCGCTGCTCGACGCGGCCGGGAGGAGCGGCCGGGTCCGCCTGCTCGACCGGCTGATGCGCCACCCCGGCATCGTCGCGACCGTGACCGGCGGCCTGCTGATCCTGCTCACCGTGCCCATGCTGAGCATGCACACCGCGGAGCAGGGGCTCGACGACCTGCCCCAGGACATCCCGATCATGCAGACCTACCACCGGCTGACCGCCGCCTTCCCCGGCGGGCCGACGCCCGCGGTGATCGTGGTGTCCGCGCCCGACGTCACCAGCGCCCCGGTCACGGCCGCGATCAACGAGCTGCGGTCGCGGGCCGTCGCCGCGAAGGTCGGCTTCGACCCGATCGTCGTCGACGTCAACGCCGACAGGACCGTCGCCCGGATGCTCATGCCAATCGCCGGCGGAGGTACTGACGACGCCTCGATGGAGGCGGTCCACACCCTGCGCGACGAGCTGGTGCCCACGACGATCGAGAAGGTGCCCGGAGCCCGCGCCGACGTCAGCGGCTTGGCCGCCGGCTCGCTGGACTTCAACGACCAGCTCGGCGGGCGCACCCCGCTGGTGATCGGGTTCGTGCTGCTGCTGGCCTTCGGACTGCTGCTGGTGGCGTTCCGCAGCGCGACGGTCGCGACCCTCGCGGTGGGCCTGAACCTGCTTTCCGTCGGCGCCGCCTACGGCCTGCTGGTGCTGATCTTCCAGCACCACTGGGCGGACGGCCTGCTGAACTTCACGGCCACCGGCAGCATCGCCAACTGGATGCCGCTGATGCTGTTCGTGATCCTGTTCGGCCTGTCGATGGACTACCAGGTGTTCCTGCTCTCCCGGGTCCGTGAGGCCCGGGAGGCCGGGCTGACCATGCGCGAGGCGGCGCTCGCCGGCCTGCGCCGCAGCGCCGGCGTGGTGACCAGCGCCGCGGTCATCATGGTCGCGGTCTTCGCGATCTTCGCGACGCTGTCCCAGGTCAGCATGAAGCAGCTGGGTATCGGCCTCGGCGCGGCGATCCTCATCGACGCGACCGTGATCCGCGTCCTGCTGATGCCCGCCCTGCTCACCCTGCTCGGCGACCGCGTCTGGCGCCCGAAGACCGCCCCCGCGGCCGGCCCCCGTCCGACCGACCTCCCCACGGCCGCCCTGCCCACCCAGACCCAGCCCGCCCCGACCCAGCCCACCCGGTCCCACCGCCCCCTGCCCACCTCGCACTCCCGCAGCCGCTAGACCCGCCGGCGGCGCTGCCCCGCCGCCACGGACCTGTGCCCGCCCTCGCCGTCCCCCGCGGCAGGGCGGGCACAGCCGTTTGTGGGGAGTTGGGGGAGGTCACAGGGGGACGCCACGGGGGTTGCGCAGGGGTTACAGTCGTCCGCGACGTCCGGTACCGCTCTCGAGGACTGGAACGGCCAGATGCCCCGTACACCGCTTGCCGACCCCGCGACCAGGACCCGGCCCGCCGTCGCCGGCAGCCGTGCCGAGCTCGCCGCGCTGCTCGCCCGGGCCGCCGGGCGCCGGGCGGTCGTGATGACCATGGGCGCGCTGCACGAAGGGCATGCCGCCCTCATCCGGGCGGCCCGCCGCGACGCCGACCAGGTCGTCGTCACGATCTTCGTCAACCCGCTGCAGTTCGGCCCGCACGAGGACCTGGACCGCTACCCGCGCACGCTCGACGCCGACCTCGACGTGTGTGCGCGGGCCGGCGTGGACGTCGTGTTCGCCCCGACGGTGATCCACGACCCGGCCCCGCTGGTGACCGTGCACGCCGGGCCGCTCGGCGACGTGCTGGAGGGGGCGAGCCGGCCGGGGCACTTCGACGGCGTGCTCACCGTCGTCTCGACGCTGCTGCACCTGGTCCGCCCGGACGTGGCGTTCTTCGGCCGCAAGGACGCCCAGCAGCTGGCCTGCATCCGCCGGATGGTCGCCGACCTGGCCTTCGGCGTGGAGATCGTCGGCGCGCCGACGGTCCGCGAGCCGGACGGGCTCGCGCTGTCCAGCCGCAACGCCTACCTGACCGCGCCGCAGCGGGCGGCGGCGCTCGCGCTGTCCCGCGCGCTCGCGGCCGGCGCCGCGAACGCCGGCGACGGCGCCGACGCGGTGACGGCCGCCGCCCGCGCGGTGCTCGCGGCCGAGCCGGGCGTCGACGTCGACTACCTCGTGCTCGCCCGCCCCGACGACCTCGGTCCCGCGACGGCCGGGCCGGCGCTGCTGCTCGTCGCGGCCCGGGTGGGCGCCACCCGCCTGATCGACAACGTCGACCTGGTCCTCCCGCCCGCCGGGGGCGACCCGGCCGAGGCCGTCGACCGTACCGTCCCCCCAGCCGAGCCAGAGGCCCGACCATGACCAGCATCCCCACGCCGGCGGCCCCGGCAGCCAACCCCGCCCCGGCTGACCTGCCGCCACTGCCGGTGCTGCCTGCGCGGCTCGGCGCGCCGCGGGCCGGCTGGACCAGGCACGCCGACGTCGTCGTCATCGGCTCGGGCGTCGCCGGCCTGTCCGCGGTGCTGCGGATCCGGGCGGCGCTGCCCGCCAGCCGGGTGCTGCTGGTCACCAAGGCCCTGCTCGACATGGGCTCGACCCGCTGGGCGCAGGGCGGGATCGCCGCGGCGCTCGCCGCCGACGACTCCCCCGACGACCACCTGCGCGACACTCTGGTCGCCGGTGTCGGGCTGTGCGACCGGACCGCGGTGCGGGTGCTGGTGGACGAGGGCCCGGCCCGCGTCCGCGAGCTGGCCGCGCTCGGCGCCGAGTTCGACCGCACCGCCGGCGGCGAGCTGTCACTCACCCGCGAGGGCGGCCATCTGCACAACCGGATCGTGCACGCGGGCGGCGACGCCACCGGCCTGGAGGTGGAGCGGGCACTGATCGCGGCGCTGCGCGCCGACGACGCCGTGGAGATCATCGAGCACGCGCTCGTGCTGGACCTGCTCACCGACGCGGCCGGCCGCGCCGCCGGGGCGACGCTGCACGTCCTCGGCGAGGGCAGCCGCGACGGGGTCGGCGCGGTCACGGCCCGGGCCGTCGTCCTCGCGACCGGCGGCATGGGCCAGATCTTCGCGTCCACCACGAACCCACCGGTGTCGACCGGCGACGGCGTGGCGCTGGCGCTGCGGGCCGGCGCGGTCGTCACCGACCTGGAGTTCGTCCAGTTCCACCCGACGGCGTTCTGGGCGTCGGGCGCGCGGGACGCCGTCGGCCAGCGCCCACTGGTCAGCGAGGCGATGCGCGGCGAGGGCGCGGTCCTGGTCGACGCGGCCGGCGAGCGGGTGATGCCGGGTGTGCACCCGCTGGCTGACCTGGCGCCGCGGGACGTGGTGGCGAAGCAGATGTCCCGGGTGATGGCCGCCCAGGGCGTGGAGCACCTTTTCCTGGACGCGCGCCACCTCGGCGCGGAGACGATCCTGCGCCGCTTCCCCACGATCACCGCCCAGTGCAGGGCGGCCGGCGTCGACCCGGTCACCCAGCCGATCCCGGTGGCGCCCGCCGCGCACTACGCCAGCGGCGGAGTCCGCACCGACACCTGGGGCCGGACCACCGTGCCCGGCCTGTACGCCTGCGGCGAGGTGGCCTGCACGGGCGTGCACGGCGCGAACCGGCTGGCGTCGAACAGCCTGTTGGAGGGCCTCGTCTTCGCGGCCCGGATCGCCGACGACCTCGCCGGCGGACTGCCGTCGCCGGGCGAGCCGGTGCTCGCCGTCGTCGAGCGTGGCTCCGCCGGGCTCGCCGACCCGGCCGAACGCGGCGAGCTCGCCCGGGTGATGACCGACGGCGCCGGGGTGCTGCGCTCCGCGTCGAGCCTGCGGGCCACCACGAAGGCGCTCGCGGCGCTCGGCGACGTGCGGGTCACCGGCTCGACCGTCGCCGCCGGGCCGGACGCCTGGGAGATGACCAACCTGCGGACGGTCGCGACGGCGCTCGTCGCCGCGGCGGCGGTCCGCACGGAGACCCGCGGCTCGCACTGGCGGGAGGACTTCGCCGAGGCGGACGACGCCTGGCAGGGCCACCTGCTGGTCCGGCTGGACTCGGACGGGGCGCTGGGTGTCACGTATGAGCCCGCGGCGGCCGCCGCCGGGGCAGCAGGCGCCGGCGACGGCGCGGCCGAAGGAGAGAAGGCACCGTGAGCCCCAGGATCGCCGCCCGGCACGCCCAGGCACCTGCCAGCGCCGGGGACCGGGCGCCGGCCGCGACGCTACGGCCCGCCGCCGGCCTGTCCAGCGCCACCGAGTCGGCACTCGCGGCCACCGGCCTCGATCCGACGGGCGTCGCCGACGTGCTGGCCCGGGCGCTCGCCGAGGACCTGCCGGCGACGAGCGGGCTCGGCGTGGACGCGACGTCGGCCGCGACCGTGCCCGCCGACCTGGTCGCCACCGGCCGGATCGTCTCCCGGGCCCGGGGCGTCGTCGCTGGCCTGCCGGTGGCGGCCGCCGTGTTCGAGGCCGTCCTCGGCGCATCCGCGCAGGTCACGCTGACGGCGGCCGACGGCGACCGGGTCGAGCCCGGTGGCGAGGTGCTGCGGGTCCGCGGCCCGGTGCGCGGACTGCTGACGGCCGAGCGCACCGCGCTGAACCTGCTGTGCCACCTGTCGGGGGTGGCGACGGCGACGCGGGCCTGGGTCGACGCCATCGCCGGGACCGGCGCCGCGGTGCGCGACACCCGCAAGACGCTGCCCGGGCTGCGCGCGCTGGAGAAGTACGCCGTGCGCGCCGGCGGCGGCGTGAACCACCGGATGTCGCTGGTCGACGCGGCGCTGGTGAAGGACAACCACGTGGTGGCGGCCGGCGGCGTTCCGGCGGCGTTCGCCGCGGTGCGCGCCGCGTTCCCCGACCTGCCGGTCGAGGTCGAGTGCGACACGGTCGAGCAGGTCGCGGAGGCCGTCGAGGCGGGCGCCGATCTGATCCTCTGTGACAACATGAGCACCGACGAGCTGCGGGCGGCGGTCGCACTGGCGCGGCCGGCCGGCGTCCTGCTGGAGGCCAGCGGCGGCCTCACGCTCGCGGGCGCGGCCGAGGTGGCGGCCACCGGCGTCGACTACCTCTCGGTCGGCGCCCTCACCCACTCGGTCATGGCGCTGGACCTGGGTCTCGACCTGACGCTCGACGCCCGCCCGGCCCCCGCCCGCGAACGCGGCTGAGCGCGTCCGACGGTGTCGCTCTCATCGCGGCAGGTGGCCTCACGAACCCGGGGGAAGACGAACCGATGCTGTTGACGATCGACATCGGCAACACGAACACCGTCCTCGGCGTGTTCGACGGCGAGACGCTCGCCGACTCGTGGCGGGTGCGCACGCAGCCGAACGCGACCGCGGACGAGCTGGTGCTGATCTACCGAGGCCTGCTCGGCGACCACCGGATCGACGGCGTGTCGGTGTGCTCGACCGTCCCGGCGGCGCTGCGCGAGATCCGCCGGATGACGGCGCGGATCTTTCGGCAGGTGCCGGTGGTGGTCGTCGAGCCCGGCACCCGCACGGGGGTGCCGATCCTCATCGACAACCCCAAGGAGGCCGGCGCAGACCGGATCATGAACACGCTGGCCGCGCACCACCTGCACGGCGGCCCGACGATCGTCGTCGACTTCGGGACGTCCACGAACATCGACGTCGTCTCGTCCCGCGGCGAGTTCCTCGGCGGCGTGCTCGCGCCCGGCATCGAGATCGCGCTCGACGCCCTCGCCGCCCGGGCCGCGCAGCTGCGCAAGGTCGAGCTGGTACCGCCCCGCTCGGTGATCGGCAAGGGCACGGTCGAGGCCCTGCAGTCGGGCATGATCTACGGGGCGGCCGGGCAGGTGGACGGCCTGGTCCGGCGGATCCGCACCGAGCTCGGCGCGGAGGCGACGGCGATCGCGACCGGCGGACTCGCCCCGCTCGTCATCAAGGAGAGCGAGACCCTCCAGGTGCACGAGCCGCATCTCACGCTGATCGGCCTGCGGCTGGTGTTCGCGAAGAACGTCTGAGCCGGGCCAGCCTGCCCGGGCTGTACATATGTGTCGGCCTTTTTGGGAAAAGTCACTCGTCGTGCGCGGCGCCGGCGGCAGGCGCCCAGCCGCGCCGCGGCTCACGCTCGCCCGGTATGCCGTCGATGGCGAAGGCGAAAATGCGTGCACCCAAAGCCGTGTTCGCTATGACCAGGGTCACTCTGGACTGGCATTCGCGCGCAAGGCTCGGTCCCACGTGCGCCGTTACCCTCCGCTACGGGTGTTCCTTTTGCCGGAACCCCGCTTGTGGGTGCCGGTGCTCCCGCGCAGGCGGGACCACTCCGGGACCATGAGATCCACCCGAGAGAGACCGTCCCGCCCGACGAAACGCCGTAAGAAGACTGAGAACATCGACAACGCGTTAAAATTTCGATCAATCTCCGTATCAGCCTTCGCCGGGCCGGCCATTGCCGGATGATGCAGTTTGATCGCCGAGCCAAAGATCGAGCCCGGGGTAGCCGGCTCAGCTTTGGCCGGCGATTGACGATCATTCGCCGAACTGGTCGAAAACGGCGAAAGACGCAAGGGGGCGGGGGCCACCGGTGACGGAGACGGTTGATGGCATTGACGGATTGGTGCGCCCGGAGCCCGCGCGCACGCAGGCCCCTGGCGGACCGTCTGCCCTGGTGGCGCACCCGAATACCCCGAGCCAGGGCACGGCGCGCCTGCGCACAGATCGCCTGGACACGGAGCATCCTGGCCTGGGCAGCCATGACGAGGTGCACTCGAGCACCGAGCCCGCGAGGGCCATGACGCTCGGGCCGCGTCAGGGCAGCCCCGGTTCATCGCCCGGCAACGAGCCCGGCGCCAGGCCGGTCCAGGGCGCAGGCCAGTTTGCCGCGGCGGGGCCGGCCACATCGAACGCCGCCGCGACGGACGGTGTCGCCGATCGGAGTTCTACGGAGCCCAGCGCCATGGACGAGAACGCCATAGCCAACGACACCCGCGCGCCGACCGTCGCCGATCCGGAAACCACCGTGCGCGTCCCGATGCAGCGGGTCTCGTTGCGCAGGACGGCCGCCCCGCAGACCGACGGCTCCCGTGCGACGCGCGCGGGCGGCCAGCTCCCGAGCGGTCCGGGCCCAGGCGCGGCGCGTGGCGCGGCCTGGCCGGCCACCGGTCATGGCACCGTCGACAGCCCGTCAGCCGCCGATGACGACGCCACCCGGCGCATCGTCATCGACGACCTCACCATCCGGAAGGACGTGCGGTCGAGGGCCGCTGGGCCGTCCGCGTCGCGGCCCGCGGCGGGCGGCACCGTGCCGGGTCCTGCGACCGGGCCCACGCTGCTTCCGCTGCCGCAGGGTGGCCTGGAGGAGCTTGGGCTTACGACGTCGGCGACGCCGACCCAGGTCCCGGGCGCCGTCATCCCCTCCCCCAGAACTACCGCCACCGCGCCCGCGCCGCGGCGTGGCGCGGGCGCGGGCGCGCCGACGGACGGGGAGGACCGGCCCGAGGAGCGCCAGCCCTACCGCGCCGAGATCTCCTGGGAGCGCAAGTACACGAGGCTGATGGTCTGCACGGACCTGGCCGCGGGCGCGCTCGCGGCCGCGCTCGCCTACGTCCTGCGGTTTGGCGGGCTCATCGATTTCGGCCTGATGCCGATGACGGTGACGCCGTATCTGATCGTCACCGCGGTGTTCCCGCTCGCCTGGCTGGCCACCATGTCACTCAACCGCGCCTACGAGGACCGCTTCCTCGGCGGTGGGTCGGAGGAGTTCCGCCGCGTCCTCAACGCCGCGGTGCGGCTCACGGCCATCGTCGCGGTCGGGTCGTACGCGACGAAGGCCGAGCTCGCCCGGGCCTACCTGCTGATCGTCTTTCCAGGCGCCACCATCCTCACCCTCGCAGGCCGCGCGGCGGCCCGCGGGCTGCTGCACCGGATGCGCCGCGCCGGCCGCTGCCAGCACCGGGTGCTGGTCGTGGGCGCCGGGGAGTCGGCGGCGGCGCTGGTGCGCCTCGCCCTGCGGGACCCGAGCGCCGGTTGGTCGGTCGTCGGCGTCTGTCTGGACCGCGCACCCGGACGGCACAGCCACGACCGCATCGAGCGGACCGGCTTCGACCTTCTCGGCATCCCGATCGTCGGAACGTCGGAGGCTCTGGAGGACGCGATCCGACTCACGGACGCGACGACGGTCGCGATCAGCCCGCAGATGGACGGCGAGCGGTTGCGGCGGGCCCTGTGGGCACTGGAGGGCTCCAACGTCGACGTCCTCGTGTCCTCGGCGGTCACGGACGTCACCGGCCCGCGGATTCATCTGCGTCCGGTCGCGGGCCTGCCGTTGTTGCACATTGAGGAACCCGAGCTCACCGGGACCCGACGCCTGATGAAGGGGCTGCTCGACCGCAGCGCGGCGTTCGTCGCGCTGACGATGCTCTCGCCGCTGCTGCTCGGGCTGGCCTCGGCCGTGCGGCTCACCAGCAGGGGCCCGGCCGTCTTCAGGCAGACCCGGGTCGGGATGGATGGCCGAGAGTTCACGATGTTCAAGTTCCGCTCGATGTACGTCGACGCGGAAGCCCGGCTGGCCGAGGTCCTCGCGCTCAACGACCGCGAGGACGACTACATGTACAAGGCCAAGGACGACCCGAGGATCACCCGGGTCGGCAAGTTCCTGCGCAAGTGGTCGCTCGACGAGGTGCCGCAGCTTCTCAACGTCCTGAACGGCACCATGTCCCTGGTCGGTCCGCGTCCGCCGCTGCCGCGCGAGGTCGCAAAATACGCCGACGACGTGCACCGCCGGCTGATGGTCAAGCCGGGTCTGACCGGCCTCTGGCAGGTCAGCGGCCGCAGCGACCTGCCGACCGACGAGGCGGTCCGCCTCGACCTGCGCTACGTCGAGAACTGGTCACTCGCCATGGACCTGGCCATCCTCTGGCGGACCGTCTTCGCCGTCCTCAAGCGCGAAGGTGCTTACTGACCAGCTCGAGATCTTGGCCCGCCCATGAGCGGGGGCGCAGTCGGCCGGGTCGTGTGGTCCTCGCCACTGCCGGGCTTGACCTGGCTGTTGCGAATGGGAGCTCGGCGGCGGCGGCGGCGACGCGACCAGCTCCGCGCAAACCTGCTTACCGAGCGGCGATACGGGGCCCGGGAAGGTCCACAGCGGACGGCCGCCGTCGCGGACCGTAACACGCTGTCCGCCCAAAGGGACAGGCGACGGGTTCCGCCATGTCCGGATCAGGACATTTGTCCGTCAGCTGACAACATCTGAGAAGGATGACTCCACACGGTGTTTCAGGCTGGCGTTGGTATTTTCGACCCGCACGTCACGCAGGCCGCCATGGACCTCCTGGCGAGGTGCGTGGACTACTGCCCGGGGCTGGTGGGCGAAGGGGGCGCATGGGTGCCAGGCGGGTACTCGCGCGCGTCGGTCCGGGGCCGGCCGCCACGAACCGGCCGAAACGCGTCGCCAACCGCTCGGCGGCCGGCGGCCAGGAGAGGACAGGGCGGTGACGGCGACGACCAGCCGCGGGCCGTCCGGCAACGCCGGCAGGGGTGACGGCGACAGCGAGGCCACCCTGCGCGTCTCCATGCGCGCCTTCCGTGCCCGGCTGACCGGGCGGCAGCCGGAGAGACGTCCCGACCAGCACGGCACCACCCGCAGTGCGGCCGAGCTCGCGATCCTCACGAGCACGCCGCACGAGGGCCCACGCGAGCCTTACCGGGCGCACCTCGCCTGGGAGAGTGACTACGCGCGGATAGTCGTCCTGGGCGACCTCGCGGCCTGCCTCGCCGGGACTGGCCTCGCTTACCTGATCCGGTTCGGCGGCGTCATCGACTTCGCCCAGTCGCCGCCGTCCGCGCGGCCGTACCTGTTCTTCACGATCGGACTACCGATCATCTGGATCGCCGCCATGGCACTCAACCGGGGTTACGAGTACAGGTTCCTCGGCAGTGGGTCGGAAGAGTTTCGCAGAGTGCTGAACGCGGCGGTCCGCATCACCGCGCTGGTCGCCGTCGGGTCGTACGCCACGAAGGCCGAGTTCGCGCGCTCCTATCTGCTGGTCGCCTTCCCCACCGCGACGATCATGACCCTGGTCGGCCGGGTCGTGGCCCGCGCCCGGCTGCACCGGATGCGCCGCGCCGGCGAGTGCCAGCACCGGGTGCTCGTCGTCGGCGCAGGCGAGTCGGCGATGTCGCTGGTCCGCCTCGCCAGGCGCGACCCGACCACCGGGTGGAACGTCGTCGGCGTGTGCCTCGACCGGGCACCAGGCCTACACAGCTCCGAGCGTCCCGACCGGGCGGGCTTCGACCTCGCCGGCGTGCCGATCGTCGGGACGTCTGACGCGCTGGAGGAGGCAATCCGGCGCACCGAGGCGACGGCCGTCGCGATCAGTCCCCAGATCGACGGCGAGCGGCTGCGCCGGGCGCTGTGGGCGTTGGAAGGCTCCAACGTCGATGTGCTGGTGTCGTCGGCGATCACCGATGTCACCGGACCGCGGATTCATCTGCGCCCGGTGGCCGGGCTTCCACTGCTGCACATCGAGGAACCGGAGCTCACCGGCGCCCGCCGGCTGATGAAGGGCATGCTCGACCGGGGTCTCGCGCTGGCCGGAGTGCTGTGCGCCCTGCCGCTTTTCCTGGCGCTGGCGCTGGCGGTTCGGCTGACGAGCAGGGGGCCGGCGTTTTTCCGGCAGACCCGGGTCGGGGTCGGCGGCCGGAAGTTCACGATGTTCAAGTTCCGCTCGATGGTCGTGAACGCCGAGGAGCTCAAGGCGAAGCTCGAGGCCCGCAACGAGGGCAAGGGCGTGCTGTTCAAGATGGAGAAGGACCCGCGGATCACCGGAGTCGGCGCCTTCTTGCGCAAATGGTCGCTCGACGAACTGCCGCAGCTGTTCAACGTCCTGAACGGCACCATGTCCCTGGTCGGTCCGCGCCCGCCGCTGCCGAGCGAGGTCGCACAGTACGAGACCGACGTGCACCGCCGGCTGATGGTCAAACCCGGGCTGACGGGCCTGTGGCAGATCAGCGGCCGCAGCGACCTGGACTGGGACGAGGCGGTCCGCCTCGACCTGCGCTACGTCGAGAACTGGTCACTCGCCATGGACCTGATCATCCTCTGGCGGACCGTCTTCGCCGTTCTGAGGCGCGAAGGCGCGTACTGACCGTCCGCCACGGTCCGCCCCCTCCGGGTCGGACTGGTCGACCGCGGGCAGGACTCTGACGTAACTGTAGGATTGGCGCCGCAGGCCGACGGCGTGGTCCGGGGACGGCGGGTTGGGGATACTCGTCACCGGGATGCGAAGCTCGACCACAGGAGTTTCCGGCGCCGCACACATGTTTCGAGAATGTTGCATAACGAAGATCGAGTCACGGCGGCTCTACCAAAATTCGGGGGAAGTCCAATGATTGATGAACGACTCCTGCGCGTCTTCCGGGAGATTTTCGCCGACGACGCGCTGACGGTGACGTCCGCCACCACGTCGGCGGACGTCACCGGCTGGGACTCGCTGGCCCACATCAACCTGATCTACGCCATCGAGAGCGAGTTCGGCATTGAGGTCGAGGACGAGCGCCTCGCCTCCTTCGAGAACGTGGGCCAGCTGTGGGCCTACATCGAGGAACGGCGCCAGCCCGCCGGCCAAGCCTGAACGCGCATCGGCCGGTCCGCGACCGTCGGGTCCGGACGCCGACCGTGACTATCCGGGCGGGCGCCGGCAGCGACTCTCCGGGCGCAGCCATTTCCTGGAACTGCGGCCGGGTGCCCATTGGCCGCGGCTCCTCCCGATCGCGCCGACCACGGTCGGAGAAGACCTGATACCGGACCCGCCCGATCACGATGGCGACAGGCCCGTCCTAGCGACGGTCTTCGCCCTTCCGGGTGCGGACCATGCCCGCCAGCTTTCTCGATTGCGGTCCTGCACGGCTTTCGTCACTCTGCGCAACCGACCGGGACCCGAATGCTTCATCGGCAGGCAAGCTGCCTAGAGTGATATTTGGTGAGGGGTTGCGGCTACGCACCTAGGGGTCACGGCAATGGCAACTACGAAACTTGTCCAGCAAACAGAGAGATCGAACCAAGCCTGCCAGGGCGAGCCGGCGACAGCCTCGATTGTGGACGGCATCCGAGTGGCGACGGACGAACCGGTTGAGCAGGGCGACGGCGTGTGTAGGGGCACACGGGCGTCGGCCTTCGACGGCAACGACGACGCGGCGCAGCACGCGGGCAATGACGCCCGCGTGCGCCGCGAACCGCTTCGCCACGCTGGCGAGGCTCACCGCGACAGCAGCGCGACCAGCCCACGGCATGGGTGCGGGGGCATTGCCACCGCCGTGAGGCCTCGCACGCCCGCGACCAGCGTCGCGTATCCGCCGGCACTCGTTCCGCTCCATGTCTAGGCACCGGAGGAAAGCGGCGCCCACGGAGCGTGGCCGCTTGGTCCGTGATGAACGGACCACGCCGGTCGGGGCGCCCGCGACGAGGCCGCTGTCGTCTCCCCCCTCGGCGGGGGCAGGGCGGCATCGTCCCGGCACGACAGTCCCCACCGCTCGGCGACGGACGCAACGGGTCTGGCTGCTGGCCGCCCTGGTGACGGTGTTCGCGGCCGGCGCGGTCATGACCGTGTACGGACCGACGGGAACATCCACCGTCAGGATCGAGAGCGAGGGCGCCACCACGATCCTGGGTGACGGTTCCTCCGGTGGCCTGGCCGGGGCGCTCGGCACCAATCGCGCGCCGGGACAGGGACCGCAGCTCACCCCGACGGCGTCCTCGACCTGGTCGGACAGCGGGCAACCGGCACCGGGATCTACGCCGAGCTCGGGGACGCTTTCACCGAGGCCCGTACCGGTCCTTCCGCTCGGGCCGCTGCTCTCGCTGCCCGACAGTGCCCTGCACGTGGACGACAACGTCATCAGGAGGTCGGACGGCAGCCGCTTCGTCGTCAAGGGCGCGAACATCTTCGGGCTGCCTCACTACGGATACCCGAACCCCACGACGGTCGACCAGGGACTGCGGTTCGAGACCGACCAGACCTACCAGCAGCGGACTCAGATCGCCGCGAAGATGCAGTCGCTCGGCCTCAACGCCGTCCGCCTGCAGGTGGGTAGCGACACCTACAACCGCCAGCTGTACATGAGCAAGACGCAGTACGTGCAGCGGATCTACGACATCGTCCAGGCCTTCAAGGCCAGGGGCATCTACACGATGATCAGCGACCATGACTACACCGGTAGCACCACCAAGCTCTCCAGCAACTACCGGGACTCCTTCGAGCTGTTCCAGGCGATCATCAACAAGGTCGGCCCGAAGGAGCCGTATCTGATCTTCAACCCGTTCAACGAGCCGTCCAACAACAACGACTGGGCCGCCTGGCGGACGCCCAACCGTGAGACGTTGCGCTGGCTGCGCCAGACGGCCGGTTTCGACGGTGTCGTCATGCTCGATACGACCGGCTGGTCATGGAACTTCTCGCCCACCGAGGCGCAGAGCATGATGGACTACGACGGCACCCTGCACGCCGACGGCGATTCCAACATCGTGTTCTCCATCCACCGGTATCCGAACAACAACACGAGCTGGACCGGCGACGAACGGACCTCCTATATCAACAACGTGCTCCAGTACGCCGACCGATATCCGTTGCTCGCCGGTGAGCACGGCTGGTCCCTGGGCGGAGTCGGCTGGGACAGCAGCCAGCCGGACGGCGGCAGTGCCTGGAAGCGAACGACCTGGTTGAGCCAGCTGCTCGACTACATCGTCGGAACGGCCGTGCCAAACGGCTGGAATGGGGTGTTCGGCTGGGCCTGGCACTGGGACTTCAACAGCATGACGGACGGCGACCGGCTGACCTGGAACGAGCACGGGCAGATCTTCTACGACCACTACTACAGCAAGCTCCTCGGCTCGGTCTGACCCATATCCGCACGGCCCAGGACGCCAGCCTGGGCCGTGCGGTTACCTCGCGGCGGTAGACCGGACACGCAACGCAAAGCACGTGGCAGCGGCCACGTGACCGTCTGGCAAAATGGCACCCTCGGGCGTTTACTCTTGAGCCCGGACCCGCGACCGTTGCCGGCCGAGCGGCTTCCAGCGGCGCCCGGGAAAAGGCTCCAGCGGCGCATCGGACAGCAACGCGCCCCAACAGCGCGGTGCCGCGGGGCCACGCCGGGCGCCGGCGCCGAAGCCGCGCGGGGGTCGCGGCGCGATCGGGGGGAAAATGCGAGAGTCGTCGGGTTCCGGCGCCGTGCCTTCACGGGACACGGTCGCCGCGGACGTCCACGAGGCCGGTGAGGCAGAGGCCACCGACCACGCGAACCTGCGGCGGAGCAGCGCCTCCGGCAGTCTCTACCTCATGGCGCGCGAGGTCGTGGGCCTCGTGCTGCGGTTCGGCGGCCTGCTGGTGCTTACCCGCCTGCTTGGACCGGACCGGTACGGCGTCTACGCCGGCGCGGTGGCGCTCATCGTCATCCCGGTCTTCGCCGCCCAGCTGGCGACCGAGACCTACCTGATCCGGATGCCGACCGAGCCCTCCAAGCAGGTCTACGACGAGGCGTTCACGCTGCTGATGCTGTCGTCGGTCGTCGTGGTGGCGGTCACGCTCGGCATCACGGTCGCGTTCCCGGGCATCCTGGCCGACGAGCGGATGCTGCACGCCTTCCAGGCAATGATGATCAGCGTCCCGTTCAACGTCGTGTGGGCGCCGGCGCAGGCCCAGCTGGAGCGCGCCTTCCAGTACCGGAAGCTGGCGATGCTCGAGCTCTCCGGCGACGTCGTCCTTTACACGATCGCCGTAGTCGGCGTCGTCGTGTTCCATCTCGGCTACTGGGGCCCGGTGATCGGGCTGATCATCTGGCAGATCTGGCTACTGCTCGGTTCCCTGGGGCTGGCCCACTACCGACCGGCCCTGCGGCTGTCCCGGGCCGGCGCCCGGGAGCACCTCTCCTACGGGGTGCGTTACGTCGTGTCGGTCTCGACACTGATCGCCCGCGGCTCGCTCAACCCGCTGATCGTCGGCCAGTACGCCGGTACTGCCGCGGTCGGCGCGGTGGCGCTCGCGACACAGCTCGTCGAGGCGTTGTCGGCGTTCTCGCGGGTCGTGTGGCGGACGGGGGCGGTGGCGATCGGGCGGCTACAGAACGACGCGAGGCGCCTCGCCCTCGCCGTCGAGGAGAACATCTCGGTGGTGATGATCGCGATGGGCACCGCGATGGCGCTGTTCATCGGCTTCGCGCCGCTCCTCGTGGAGTTCGTCTTCGGCCCCCGCTGGAAGCCCGTCATCCCGCTGCTGCCGTACCTGTGCGCCGCGGCACTGGTCTGGGCCGCCGGGAGCGTGTTCGTGATCGTGATGACCACGAAGCTGCGGATGGGTCCCGTGGCCGTGGCCCAGGCGCTGCGGATCGGGCTCGTGGTGGCGACGGCGCCCGGGCTGATGCACGCCGCCGACCTGCGGGGCTACGCGCTGGCCGAGTGTGTCTCCGCGCTGGCAGCGCTGGTGCTCTGCTGGGCGCTGCACCGCGAGCTGCCAGAGCTACGGCAACGCTTCCTCATCCCGCTGCTCGTCGTGTTCGTGCCGCCGCTGTTCTGGCACGAGGTCCCGGCGCTGCTGCGCCCCCTGCTGGTCGCGCCGGCCGTCATCGCGCTGCTCGTACCAGCGGTCCGCGCCCGGCTGGGCGGCTACCTCGCGCTGTTCACCGAGCTCGTCGCCCGGCGCCGTGCCCGCGGGGCCGAGGGGTCCACGGCTACGCCCGAGGCCCCGGTGGCGGAGCTGCCTGCCGGACAGCCGATCAGCGGCTAAGCCGACCGGCGGTCCGGACCGCCGGCCGGGTCAGGCCCCCTGGGCGCCGGCCGGGTCAGGCGCCCGGGGCGGCTGACCGGCTCGCGGGCCGCAGCCGCCGCCTGGCGGCGCCGACAAGCTCGATCGCCGCGCGCACGAGGTTCTTGGCCATCTTCATGTAGTTGTGCCGCAGCCAGACATGCATGGCCACGTAGCAGCCGCGCCGCTGGCGCCGGGTCAACGGCGCGCGGTGGATCTCCCGGAGGAGGTCGAAGCCCAGCTCCCAGGCTGGCAGGGTGAACCCCGACCGCTTCGGGTCATGAATGCGGACACGCTCGGACGTCCGGCGCACCCCCATCGTCTGAGCGGCATGCACGCGGCGCCGGAAGGCCGCGTCCGTGACCTGGACGAACCGGCCGCGCAACGCCAGCCCCGCCAGGATGACGCGGTCACACTCCGGATGGGTCGGCATCGCCCGCACCGTGCGCAGCGCGTCCGCCCGGATGACACCGTAGAGGTCGAGGCTCTCGTGCAGGCCGAGCAGGCCCTGCAGCCGGCGCCTCGGGTCCGGCCCCGCGGTGTCCAGCGGCGGCTGCTCGACCAGCACGGCGCCGTGCTCGTCGATGTCGTAGCAGCGCCCCTGCGCGAGCACGACCTCCGGGTCGGCGTCCAGGGCCGCGACGCAGGCGGCCAGGTAGCCGGGCCCGATCTCGTCGTCGACCGACCCCCAGCGGAAGTAGTCGCCGCGCCCGGCCGATCGCACCGCCTCGAAGTTCGGAATCATCCCGATATTCGATTCCTGCCGGATGTAGCGGATCCGGGGGTCGCGCGCCGCGAACTCGCGGCAGATCTGCTCGGTGGCGTCCGTCGATGCGTTGTCCGAGATCAGCAGCTCGAAGTCGGCGAAGCTCTGCGACAGGTAGGCCGGGATCGCGGCGGGCAGATAGGCCGCGCCATTGCGGACCGGCAGCGCGAGCGTGACCTTCGGCGCCAGGCTGAGGGTCCGCTCCGCGCCGGCCGGCTCCGTGTTCTCGCCCGGTGCGGTGGTTTCGCCGGCCGCCTCGGACAGCCGCGACGGGTCCTCGTTAGTGATCATATCTTCTCCCCCGAGCACGGCCACCAGGGCCGCCACGTTACGTGATGGCGGCGGGCCGGCGACGCCATCCGGCAGGAGGGCGTCGCCGACCCGTCGTCGGTGGTCGTGCCTGTCAGGCGCCGGTCCGGCCGACCGCCCGCGCGAGCCGGGCCAGCTGGTCGTGCCAGTGCGCGGCCTGCCGTTCCCGGGCGCCGGGCGCCAGCTCGCACAGCCGCGAGTGCTCCTCGACAATCCGGAGCACGCCGGCACGCAGCTCCGGCACGGTGCACCCCGCGCGCACGGCGTCGGGGAAGACTTCCGCCAGCAGCTCGTTGTCGTTCACGAGCAGCGGGCGCATCGCCCACACCGCGTCGCAGGCGGCCCGCATGACCGACGTCGGCTCGGTCGACAGCACGACGACGGCGTCGGCCCTGGAGATCGCCGCCTGGTATTCCTGCGGGTCGAGCCAGCCGAGCAGCTCGACGTTCGGGCCGACGGCCGCCATGACCTCCGGCGGGGCCTTGCGCGGGTCGCCCGTGATCTCGAGCGTCACGTCATCCAGACCTCGGACGGCCTCCACAATCTCGGCGACCGGCTCGTCCCGGCCGAACGTCCCGGCGAACAGCAGCCGCAACGGCGTGCCCGCGGGCTTCGGCGGGGTCGGCAGCCACTGGGGCTCCGCCTCGTGCAGGACCTGGCCCCGCCCGCCCCAGCCATCGACGATCGCGACCCAGTGCGGGGCCGTGACGAGCACCAGGTCCGCGCGGGCGGCCAGCCAGGCGTGCAGCCGCTGCACCCGCGCGGCGACCGGGTCACCCTGGCGGCCGAAGCCACCGGGGTGCGAGTCGAGCACCAGCGGCGCGCGCCGCGCCCGGGTGTACATCCACGCGATCAGCCCCAGCCAGATCGGCGGGTTCGTCACGATGAGCGCCCGCGGCCGGCGCCGCAGCAGATAGGACCAGGTCAGCACCGCCCCGAGCAGCCAGCGCAGCGGCGCGAGTGCCTGCCGGTCGAGCCGACGCGGCCGGAACGACCACGCCTCGCCGCCGAGGGCGTCGGCAATCTCGGCGGCCCGGTCGATCCGTCCCCAGGTCAGGAACGAGACGTCAGGACGGACTGGTCTGCTCATCGGACACCTCTCGAGAAGCCGCCCGCGGCCCAGCTCCAGCTGGCCAGGCCGGCGAGCAGCCAGACCGCGTGCGAGAACCCGCCGGTCAGCAGGTAGGGGAAGAGCACCTGCATCGGCACCATCACCAGAACGAGAGCCAGCAGCGTCCTGGCGACGGAGAGCTCGACCGGATCGAGATCGTCGTTGACGGCCAGGGACGCGGTCACCACGAGCGTCGCGATCGTCCACGCGAGGTAGGCCGCGAAGAGAATCAGACCGCCGCGCAGCAGGAGGGAGAAGTAGATCGACTCCGAGTACTGCCAGTTGATCCGTTCGGGATCCTGGGCGCCGTACCCCGTGATGGGAGAGGCGCGGATCGCGGGAAGGTACTGGTGCGTCCAGATGTCGACCCGGTAGGAGATCGTCTGTGGGCTCCCGCCGCCGCCCGAATCCTGCTCGGCCGTGCGAGCCTGGATGAGCGGCCAGAAGGCGATCGCCGCGCCGATGCCGAGCGGCACCCCCCAGCGCAGGATCTTGACGAGGCGGTTGCCGACAATGCCGATGATCAGCACGGCGACAACCGCGCCGATGGCGCTCGTCGCGGTCACGCTGACCGCGATGCCGACACCGGCGAAGATCGCGACCATGGCCAGCGCCCAGGGCTTCAGCACCGTGCGGTCCCCGGCGAGCAACAGCGCGACCGCGAGCACCGACATGATCACGTCGAAACCCGCCAGCACGTGCCAGTGCGGGAACAGCCCGGTGGCCCGGCCGACGAAGCCGTAGGCGCCGTATGCCGCTACGTCGGACGCCGACACCGACAGGACCCAGTCACGGACACCGGGAACATTCAGGTACTGCATGATCGCGACGACGTTCGTCAGGATGCTCGACAGGAGCAGCACCCGGAGCATGAGTGCCCGCAGGTCCGGCACCGCTCCGGCCACCGACGCGGCCCGGTAGACAAGGAAATACTGCAGAGGGCCGCCGGCGAGCGTCATCAGCGCGCCCGGGCCAAGCACCCCGTCGGCGTGTGCCTTCCACACCGGGATGGCGATCGAGACAATAATGTAGGCGAACGTGCACCAGTCCAGCCCGTTCCAGGGAACGAGGCGCAGCCGGGGCGTCGTGAGGATCACGCCGGTGCAGACCAGGACGAGCACCTCCGACACCCGCAGTCCCGGGATCGGGTATCCCCGGCCCAGCCCGGCGAGGACGGGGGTGAGCGGCAGCAACGCGACCGCCGCCTTCGGCCAGACCAGAAGCGCGAGCAGGAACAGCAGCCCGACCACCGCCACGACGCCGAACAGCGGCCCCAGAGTGGCCGCGACGCCCACCACCAGCGAGCCGACGACGACGACCGTGGCCGTGACCACGGGCACCGGTGCACGTGCGAGAGCGCTGGGAATGACGCCGTCCTGGAAGGGGGACGGCGCCGGGGCGACCGTGGCCACGGCGCTCAGCGTCACCGACCGGCCGAGGGACCGACGGCGGCGCCGTCGGGCTTCGGGCCGACGCCGTCAGGCTTCGGGCCGACCGCGGCGTTGTCGGGCTTCAGCCCCACGGCGGCGCCATCGGCCTTCGGGCCGACGGGGCTGTCCGGCTTCGGGCCCACGGCGCTCGTGACGTCGGCCTTGGCCGTGGCTGTCTCCGTGGCGGGCACGGACGGGCGGGCGAACGAGGGGACGACGGGTGTCGCCGTCACCGGTGCCGGCCGGTTCGCGGAGACGGCGGGCCCGGTCTCCAGGACGTTGGCAAGGCGGCCGCTGCGGGGCAGGAGAAGCCCCCACACCGGAGGCCGGCCGTAGTCGTTCAGCTCGTTGGTCAGCTCCGTCAGATCCGCCACTCGGGTGCCCTTCGGCAGCAGGGCGATGACGAGATCGACCGACGTGATCGGCCGGCCTCCCCACAGTTTCGCCAGCCGGGCCTCGGTCCGCCCGCGCCAGAGCCGCCGGACCGTCGACCAGCCGGGAGCGTTGGCCAGCATGCTCGGGCGTGCGTCGGCCCCGAGGAACACCAGGTCGGCCGCGCCCGAGTTCCGGCTGGTGCTGCGGCGCCGGGCCTCGGCCGTGTTCAGTGCCGGCAGGGCGCGCTGCGTGGCCTTGGTCGCCGCGCGGCCGAACGGCACCAGCGCGATGGTCACGGACTGGGGGCCGGTCTGCTCGGCCTGACCGGTCGGTTGCGACGTCAGCTCGGCCCACCGCGTCACCAGGGAGAGCAGCGCCGCCGGCGTCTGCTCGGTGGGCCACTCCCGGACGGGGCAGTCGAGCAGGGCCGACGCGGCGCGGCGCGTGTCGACCCGCAGGTCGAGCCGCTCGAGGAGGAACGCCAGCCCGAAGCCGAGAAACAGACCGAGCCCGACACCGAGGCCGAGGAGGGTGGATTTGCTGGTGGGGTAGTTCGTGGACAGTTCCGAGACGCGGACCACGCGCATCACGTGTGGCGGAATGGCCTGCGAGACGGTGCTGGACGACTCCACGGCCGCCACGATCGCCTTGCTCTCCGCGAGCGCCCTGGCCTCGTCGTCCTCGGTGAAGGAGACCTTGAGAATCGCGGTGTTGGTGGGCTGTACGACGTCAATCGTGTCACGGACGTGCCGGGCGTCCAGGCCGGTCTGCCGGGCGACGTACGTCGACAGGCCGTCGTCGTCGGAGATCAGTCGGGCATATGTGGTCGCCAGCATGGTCGCCTCGACGGAGCTGCCGGGCGTTTCCTTGGTCTCGCCCGCGCTGACCACGAGAACCGTGGTGGACGTATACGAGATCGACCCGCCGCCGGCTATCCCGACGGCGACGATCGCTGCCAGCAGCGGGCAGGCAAGCAGCACGGGCCAGCGGCGGCCCAGCATCCCCGGAAGACGTGACATGCGACGCATAAGTGCCTCGACAAGATGTATCGAGCGGAGGGCGATACCGATCGGTGATCTGCGCGCCGGGTCAGCTCCTCTCGGAGGCTGGCCCAGTGGTGCGTTCTTCCCGGAGGCCGACGGCCCGAAGCTGTCGGAGGACGGCCGAGCAGGGCGCGCGGGCCGCGCGCGAGCGGTGCCGACCGAGGGCGATGCCGTGCGAGTGTCCAGGTCCACCGAAGCCGCGAGGTGAACACCTCCCGGATGTGCAGCATGTCGATCTTCGAGCATCCGACCCCCCACGGTCAAGCTGATCCCTCGGTGACTCCCAAGTAGGCTAGCATTCTCCTATTTCTCGGCCGATGGACCGCTGGCTGACGGCTAGGACACATCGACGCGGCCCGCTCGCGGTCTGGAGTGAGAAGCAACACGCGACGACATGATTAACACCTGCGTTGTGCGAATAACGCAAAAGCGGTTCGAGGAGTGCCGGGCTAGTCCTCGTCCCCGGCCGGCGTGGTCTCCGGTTGGACGGGTCCGCCCGCCGATAATGGTTTTCGCAGCCACTCGCGTGTAGGAGCTGACGAGACCCGCCGTCAGGCCGCGGCTGCCGCCGGCAGGGCGTCGGGCGCCACGGGTGTGGGCTGGCCGTTTCGCCACCGGTCCCGCTGGCGCCAGGCGGCTCGCCAGTGCGTCCTGGCGCCGCTTCGGAGAAAAACGGTCGCCACGGTGGCACGGAGCGCGACACCCAGCCACAGCAACGCCAGCCCTGTTTTCCGGAACCTCAGGTGATCCCGAATGTAAGAGGCGCGGGAAGACAGCGACATCACTTTCTCGGCGCTCCCACCCGGCGCGGAGTTCTCCGCGCCGCCGGAGTTCTCGATCACGCCGGACTTCTCGATCACGCCGAGGTCCACGGCGCTTGTTACGGGCAGTGATTCCATTGCCGGCCGCACCGCCTCGGCGCTGGGCACGATGACCGGGCGGTAGCCGTCCTTCCACGCGCGGGCGCTGAGGTCGGCCGCGGCGCCGACCGAGACGTACTTCTGGTCGAACCCGCCGAGCGAGAGGTACACCTCCCGGCTGACGAGCAGCAGCTGGTCGGCCACCATCCCGACGACCCGGGTGGTGTCCCGCTGCCACGAGCCGAGCGACTCGGGATCGAACAGTCGGTTGCCGCGCGCAAGCCCCGACAGGCCGGTCGCGAAGCAGAAAAGGCTCCACATCGAAGGCAGCGCGGCGCAGGAGCCGGGGTCGAGCGCGCCATCCGAGTCGACCGTCCGCCCGCCGTAGACGCCGAACTCCGGCCGCACCCGCGCGAACTGGACCAGCCGGTCGATGCTCCCCGGACTCGGCACCAGATCGGGGCTCACGAACAGGAGGTACTCGCCCCGCGCGGCCTCGATGCCTCGGTGAGCCGCGGCGGCGAAGCCGAGGTCGTCGGAGTTCCTGAGGACTCGGCAGCCGGGGCACACGAGCTCGACGTGGTCGGCCGAGCCGTCGGCGGATGCGTTGTCGACGACGATGGTCTCGAAGGATGTCCGCGAGGCGGCGGCGTCGATCGACCCGACGCAGCGCGACGTCAGCGCACGGGCGTCGCGCGAGACGATAATGATAGAGACATCGACGATACTCATGTGTCCTGTCGATTCAGAGAGCCAGCCGCCCGGGCAGGCGATCGGGGCGCCGCGCCGACGTCATCCGCGGCGCCGCAGGTTTCTGAGCGGGGTCCTTCCGGGCCGCCGTCCGGTGGAAGCCAGGAACGGGACGCCCGGCCACGGACGTGGCCTCAACCCGCGCTGCGTGGACCGGCCAGCGCCGGACTGCGTCGCAACATCGCCCCGATCATCATTCCGATCGCGAACGGCAGATCCCGGCCGAGATACCTGCTGGCGAGCCTGCGGGGCTCCATGACGAGCCGGTGCAGCCACTCGATGCCGTTCTCCCGCATCCACGTCGGGGCGCGTGACACGTCACCCGCCGCGAAGGCGATGGCCCCACCGCAGCCGACGAACCAGACGTCCGGGAAGACGCGCGACAGCGCCGTCGCGAGCCCCTCCTGTTTGGGAAACCCGAGCCCGCAGAAAACGATCTCCGGCTGGTAGGCGCGGATCGCGCTGACCATGGCCGCGAACTCGTCGGGGTCAGGCTCGAAACCGAGGGGCGGGCAGTGTGCGCCGGGCCGGCGCAGGGTCGGGAAACGCTCGACGACGCGGTCGGCCGCGCGGTCGGCGGCACCCGGCGCACCACCCAGCAGAAAGACGCCGCCGTCCTCCCGGCTCGCCGCCGCCTCGGTCAGGGCCCAGAGAAGATCAGCACCCGTCACCCGCTCCGGCAGGGGGCACTGCGCGAGCCGTGCCGCGAGCACCAACGGAGCGCCGTCCGCCAGAACCAGCGATGCCCGCTCGAAGAACTGATAAAGGGCCGGCTGCTTTGCGGACTGTGCGAGCTGGTCGACGTTCGGGGTGACGACGATGCCGCCCCGGCCCTCGTTGAGGGCGGTCATGATGCGGCTGACCGCCTCGTTCTGGGTGATCGGATCGACCGGCACCCGGCCGAACATCCTCGGCCGCCGATCCTCACCAGGAACTTCGAGATCGAGACTCTCGTTGGTACTGATGCATTCTGGTTCTTCGGTGATGCTCATGTCCCCCGATCCACGTGCTTCGAGCCAGAACTACGAGACCTTGCGCTGCCGAGCCGGTCCAGCGCTCAGAACGGAGGGGCCATGCAGGAAGCAAGAAGCCCGTGCCGACGTACAGGGGCACCGAGGCTTTGCCGGGGCACGACGGGATGATGCGAACGCATCATTGCGTCGCTGGATTGCGACGGTGCGTAGCGGCCTAGGATCCCTCGGTGATGGCACACCAAGACATGCCGCTCAACCATCGATGCACACACGCGTGCCCCCCTGGCACTGGCGATCAGCAATCGCCGCCCACCACGCTTAGCCGCGGCGTCCGCCCACCGTTGCCCCCAGGGGCGAGCCATCCGCGGCTAAATTTTACTACTTACTCGCAGGTTAGCCGCAGAGAGCCGAGTGCGCGGCACCATTCGGGGAACGAAGCGCGCCCGCAGGGCGTGAGCGAGGACACACAGCCTCGGCCGGCGACCCTCCGCACAGACGGATCCGGGACGTGAAAATCGTCGGGCACGCAACAAAATCAACAATCGCGCTGCCAGATCCAAGCCTTTACCATGGCACCCCACTGATAGGCAATAAGGCGGGGCCATTCCCGCAGCGCAGGGTCGACGGTCGCCACCTGCACGTCGCCGCCGAAACAGCGCTCGGTGCGCAGCCGCGCCCGGCTGCCCTGGGAGCGCTCGGCGACCAATATCATCCGCCTCCAGCCGTGCTGCCGAGCCAACCGGCCCGCCATCCGTGCCTCACCCTGAGTAGTAACCGGCTCCGGGGCGAAGCAGATGACCGTCGCGCCGCCCGCCTCCTCCTTCGCCGGGCAGCGCTGTCCGACGCCCGGCCGTGAGACGACCAGGACCGGGGCATAGCCCGCCCGCGCGAGCTCGAGCGCCCGGCCGAGCCTGTTGGTCGGACCGTCGAACATGACGATCGCGTCCGCCTTCTGCAGGGGGCCGGCCGGCGGGAAGACGATGATGCGCAGGGTGGCGGCCGTGAATATCAGAACGACGGTGAGCGCCACGGCGCACCAGACGCGCCACCGCCGCCACCATGGCCGCCCAGCCCCGTCGCGGGGCCCCCGCACCCCGGCCCGGGTGACCGGAGGCGGCGGAACCCTCGGCTCGAGATCAGATGCTCGCTCGAGCACCCGCCGATGTGACCGCAAGGGAAATCGCTCCCATCTGGCACCCTTATGGGTTTACGCGGAATTAGTCCGGTTCGGCAGACCGCGGCACCGATCGCCAGCGCGGTAGAAACCTTGATCCGCGCACCCCGAGATTGACCGTGCTACCGCCGTCCGGCGCTGGACCTCGCTCCACACCGTGAAGGCCGCCGGGCACCAGTCTTCTCGGCGACGATCTCGTAGCCGCCGGCTGTTGTCCCGAGGTCCGGTTAGGGGACCTTGCTGAAATAATGCTTGAAGAAAATCTCGCCGTGCTGGTTCAAGGTCAGGCGGTCCTGGCTGGTGAGGCTGTTGAAGTCCCAGTGCCACACCCAGGCGACCACCCCGTTGTGGCCAGCCGGCACGGCGGTCGAGGACAGGTAGTCCAGTAGCTCGCTCAGCCATTGCCCCCGCTGCCAGCCGGCGCCGCCGTCCGGCTGGCTGTCGTCCCAGCCGCGCCCGTTCAGCGACCAGCCGTGCTCACCCGAGAGCAGCGGATAGCGGTCGGCGTACTGAAGCACCGACTCGATGTACGACGTTCGTTCACTACCTGTCCAACTCGTATTGTCCCCTGGGTACCGGTGGTTCGAGAACACGACGTTGGGCTGTCCGTCGGGGTGCAGCGTCCGGTCAAAGTCGATCATTGCCTGCGCCTCGGCCGGCGAGAATTCCCATGACCAGCTAGCCGTGTCCAGCAGGACTATGCCCTGGAAGCCGGCGGTACCGCGAAGCCACTGCAACGTCTCGCGGTTGGGGGTCCGCCACGCGGCCCAGTTGGTGTCGTTGGAAGGCTCGTTGAACGGATTGAAGATCAGATACGGTTCCCTCGCGCCCACCTTGGCGATGATCGCTTGGAACAGCTCGAACGAGTTCCGGTAGTTGGCGGTGAACTTGGCGGTGTCCCCGGTGTAGTCGTGATCGCCGACGATGGTGTAGATGCCCTCGGCCTTGAACGCCTCGACGATGTCGTAGACACGCTGCACATACTCGGCCCGGCTCATGTAGAGCTCGCTCTTGTAGGCCTCGCTGCCGACCTGCAGCCGGATGGTGTTCAGGCCCAGGGACCGCATCTGCGCGGCGATCGCGTGCCGGAGCTTGTAGGTCTGTTCGGTCTCGTTCAGCAGGGCCTGGTCGACGGTCGCGGAGCCTGGGCTGGTGTAGTGCGGGAGCCCAAAAATGTTGGCGCCCTTCACGATGAACCGGCTGCCGTCCGCCCGCCTGATCACGTTGCCGTCCACGCGGAGCACGGCGTCGGCGGCCACCCGGCCGTCGCTCGAGGGTGGCGACGGCTCAGAATCCGCGAAGACGTTCACCGCCACGACAGCGGCCACGACCGCGAGCACCAGCACGACACCGAGGATGCAGAGCTTCGTCACCCTCGTCATGGTCACTCGGCGGCTTCCGCGCCCGGGAGCGCCAGCGGGCACGCCGCGGCCGAGGTTCCGGCGCACCCGGCGGCTGAGCGCTCCCCGGTCGCGCCACAGACGTTGCCCGTCATATTCGCGAAGCCATTGCGGATGTCACCCCCGCGCCATAATCCGAACCGAAGACGGAAACCTCACCGTCAACGTCGAATTTCCCCCGCAGCCGACCTTTAGTGTACACATCGCCTGGAATCTTCAATGTAAACGTCTGAGGTCATCTACACCGCGGCACCCGCGACGGGTGGCACAAGACACAATCCCCGGCAGCCGCCGCCACCCAGCCGGCGGACGCTCGCACAAGCGGATGTCCGGCCTGCCCGGCCAGATCGAATCAGTAGGCGCCTTCGTGCTTGAGGACCGCGAACAGCGTGCGCCACAGGATGATGATGTCCATAGCCAGCGACCAGTTCTCGACGTAGCGCAGGTCGAGGCGGACAGCTTCTTCCCAGTCGAGGTCGCTGCGGCCGCTGACCTGCCACAGGCCCGTGAGGCCCGGCTTCACCATGAGCCGGCGGTGGACGTCCTTCTCGTAGGCGGCGACCTCCTGGGGCAGCGGCGGCCGGGGCCCTACCAGCGACATCGTGCCACCCAGCACGTTGAACAGCTGGGGCAGCTCGTCGAGCGAGTACTTCCGGAGGATCTTGCCAACCCTGGTGACCCGCGGGTCGTCCTTCATCTTGAACAGGACGCCCGCGCCCTCGTTCGCGGCCTGCAGCTCGGCCAGCCGGGCGCCCGCGTCGACGTACATCGAGCGGAACTTCAACATCGTGAACTCCTTGCCGCCCTGGCCCACCCGCGTCTGCCTGAAGATCGCCGGCCCGCGGCTGGTCAGCCGCACCGCCAGCCCCAGGCCCAGGAACACCGGCAGGCCGCACAGGACGACCGTCAGCGCCAGACCGCGGTCGAGAGTGGTCTTCATCACCCGGCGCGCGCCGGTGAGCTCGGGTTCCTCGATGTGCAGCAGCGGCAGGCCGGCGACCGGGCGCAGATGGATCCGCGGCCCGGTCACGTCCGTCAGCGCCGAGGAGACCAGCACGTCGACGTCCGAGCCCTCCAGCGCCCACAACGCCCGGCGCAGCCGCTCCCCGTCGATCTGCGGGCTGAAGGCGATCGCCGTCGCGCGGGTGCGCCGGATCGCATCCAGCAGCGAGTCGGAGGTGCCGACGATCGGCACGCCGGCCAGGTCGAAGCCGGCCCGGTCCGGCCGGTCGGAGCTGTGCAGGCCCGGCGCCCGGTCCAGGCAGACGCCGACGACGTTCCAGCCCGTGCTCGGGTCACGCTGGGCGATGCGCACGAGTGCCGCACCCGACTCTCCGGAGCCGACGACCAGGACCCGGTACTGGCAGCGCCCGGCGCGGCGCAGCTGGTGCAGCCGCCCGCGGATCAGAACCCGCCCGGCCATCGTCAGGATCAGCGCCGACGGGAACGCCACCAGCAGGTAGCCGCGGGCGATCTCGGCCTTCGTCGCGTAGGAGCCGACGGCGACCAGCGCGACAAACCGCACCGCCGCGTTGAGCACCCGGCGGAACTCCTCGGAACCGCCGCCCAGGAAGCGGTGCTCGTAGGCGCGGTTGAGCGCCATCGCCGCTACCCAGGCGACCGGCAGGATGATGGTGATGAACAGATAGGGCCGCGTCGAGAGTGGCTTCATCTCGAACTCGATGAACCCACCGAACCGGATCACGTACGCCAGCGCGGTACCGGCGAGGCAGGCGAGCAGATCGGAGGTCACCACGCCCCGGGCGTAGATCCGTTCCCAGCGAGTGTGCGCCCGGTACGGGTCCTGCGATCCGCCGCCGGGCCGGGCTGCCAGTAGTGCGGCCTCGGCCGCGCTGCGGTGCTTCGCATGCGGATGGGCCCGCTGGGGTGCCGGCCGGCCCGCGAGGCGCGCCCGGAAGTTGCGCATCGACACGCGCAGGGTCGTCTCGGACTCGCCGCCGCCGACCCGGGCGGGCCGCGGGCCGGTGCCCGGGGCACCTGCGTCAGGTACCTGCCCGCTGGAGCCCCGACCCGGCACCGGTGCGTCGTCGCCCGCCGTACTCGCGCGCCGCGTGGTCGTCCCGGTCACCGGCGGACCCCCGTGGTCTCCCGAACTCGTGGTCTCGCGAACTGGCTCACATGCACGCAGGTCAGGATCATACGTGACGATGGTGGCGGCCGCCGGGCCTGCCCGTGGGCCGGCGCCGGCACTCAGCGGGCGAGCGACGGCCGGGCGATGGTCAGGGGTGTGTCGCCTCCTGGCCCGGCGCGGGGGACGCGGTCTCGACGGAGGGCAGCGGCCTGGCCGGGACGCCGACGACGACCGTGGCCGGCTCGACGTCCTTCGTGACGACCGATCCCGGCAGGACCACTGCGCCGGCGCCGACGCGGACGCCGGGCAGGATGCAGGAATTGGCCCCGATCTGGGCGTCGTCCTCGATGTGGATCGGCTCCGGTGCCGGCTGCTTGTCCCGCTCGTAGAGATCATGGAAGTTCGAGTCGATGATCACGGCGTAGCGACCGACGCGGACACGCTCACCGATCGTGATGACGCCGTTGGCCGAGACGGTGGCCCCGGGCTCGAGCACCGAGTCGGCGCCGATGACGAGCTCCGAACCCGGTCCGGCGCCCAGCTCAACGGCAACCGGTCGGTTGAGAACGCGCACCCGCGCGCCGAGCCGGATCACCCCCAGGTTCCCGACTTTCGGCTGGCCGTCGAGAACGACGCCGTCGCCGTGCTCGGTGATCTGGCGCAGGCTCCGGCGAGCCCTGAAACGGTCAAGGAATGAGACTCGCCGCGTCGCCATGCTCGCCACCACCCCCCCGATGATGCCGACCGGTCCTGTCGAACCAGCCCTGGTGAACGCCCGGTCCGGTGGACGAACAGGCCGCGTTGTGATGGCTGCCGAGCCTACTCGGTGCCGTCGAGCCGCGACAGGGCTCCATACTGGCCGCACCGCAGTGGTCGCACTGACATCACCATGAGCGCGAGGCACGAACACCCATGACTGAGCCGGAGAGCAACGGCAACGAGGGCCCGGCGCCCGACGCGGCGCCCGTCCAGCGCGGCAGAACCCTCGGCGGGGCGTTCGCCCGCCTGAGCCGGGACCGCGACCTGCCCCTGCGGATGCTGGCGGAGAAGGCGGTCACCTACGCGCTGGGCCTGGTGACGGCGCGGCTCTGGCTACGCGGCGTGGACCGCCTCGGCAAGGCCGTGCGCACCACCGAGCGCCCGCTGGTCCGCAACCGCGGCCGGATCGAGATCGCCGACTGGGCGACCCTTACGTCGCAGCGCATGCCCGTCGAGCTGCGCACGGCGACGGGTGGCACTCTCACCATCGGCCGGCGGACGTTCATCAACTACGGCAGCTACCTGGCTGCCGCCGGGTCGGTGACCGTCGGTGAACGCGTCCACATCGGCCCCCGCGTCGTCATAGCGGACACGGACGACTGGGACGCCGACTGGGATCACGGCGCAGCCACGGGGAGCGACGCAGCCGGCACCGCTCCCCGGCCGATCATCATCGGGGACGACGTCTTCATCGGCGCCCGCTGCACGATCCTGCCCGGGGTCGAGCTGGGCACGGGTTCGGTCGTGGGCGCCGGTTCGGTCGTCCGGGAGTCGGTCCCGGACTGGACGGTCGTCGCGGGGGTTCCGGCGGTCCCGATCTCCACGCTGGACCCGGACCGTTTCGTGGCCAGCTCCCTGCGCTGACCCGGGTCGCCGACCCGCATCCGTCGCCACCCCGCGGCGCTCGCGTGCGCCGTCCCGGCGGGCGCGCTGGCGACAATCTGGATCGGGCGGAACGGGTCGAAAACGCGGCCCTACGTCGGACAACGGGTCAGTGTTGCTATTTTAGCGATGCACGCAACCCCGACCCTCCTCACGGCGTCTGGCAGCGGATTACACGTCTCTGCTCGACGGGGTAGGTCGGCAGCGCGCATGAGCTGCGGGCGCGATGTGTGGAGCCTTGGGGCCCGACACGTCCGCCCGCTGACGGCGATGCCGGTCCGCGGGACCGGCTGCCGCCAGGGCCACTCGGGGGGGCTGGCTGTGAAGGAGACAAAGCCGCCGGGCACGGCGGAGACCGGGTCGCCCGCGCCCCGCGTCCTGTCGCGACCGGACGATGACGCACCGCTGATCCCGCGCGCGCGCCAGCCTCTCGGCAACGGCACGCAGGCCCTCGACGCGGTCCGTGGCCCGGCGGCCGCCGGCGGCCCGGCGGCCGCCGGCACGGAGGTGGGAGCCGCCCGGCAGGGCGGGCGCGAGTCCGAGACGACGCTGCGCGTGTCGATGCGGGCCTTCCGCGCCAGGCTGTCCGGCCGTCCAGTTCCGGCACCTTCCACGCGCCCGAACCGCCGCAGCGCCGCGGAGCTGGCGGTGCTGGCAGGGCGGCCGCCTGACGAACCGCAGGAGCCGTACCAGGCGAATGTCCGGTGGGAGCGTGTCTATGCCCGGGCGCTGATGGCGGGCGACGGCGCCTCGTGTCTCGCGGGCACCGTCCTCGCGTACCTGCTGCGCTTCGGCGGGTTCGTCGACTTCGAGCTGATGCCGGTGTCCGTCCGGCCCTACCTCATCATCACGGCCGTGCTGCCGTTCGTGTGGATCGCGGGCCTGGCGCTGAACCGGGCTTACGAGCCCCGGTTCCTGGGCGGCGGCTCAGAGGAGTTCCGCCGGGTCGTCAACGCGGCGGTGCGGCTTGTCGCGTTGGTCGCGGTCGCGTCGTACGCGTCCAAGGCCGAGGTCGCCCGTTCCTACCTGCTGATCGCGTTCCCGACGGCGATCGTCCTGACGCTGATCGTGCGGATCGTCGCCCGCGGCCGGCTGAACCAGCTGCGCCGGGCCGGGCGCTGCCAGCACCGGGTGCTGGTCGTCGGTTCCGGGGAGTCCGCGGCGTCGCTGGTCCGGCTCGCGCGGCGGGACCCGACCACGGGCTGGAACGTGGTCGGCGTCGTCCTCGACCGCCCGCCCGGCCTGCACAGCTCCGACCGGCCGGACCGGGCCGGCTTCGACCTGGCCGGCGTGCCGATCGTCGGCACCTCGGACGCGCTGCTGGACGCGATCCGGCGAACCGAGGCGTCCGCGGTCGCGGTCAGCCCGCAGGTCGACGGGGAGCGGCTGCGCCGGGCGTTGTGGGCGCTGGAGGGCTCAGACGTCGACGTGCTGGTCTCCTCGGCGCTGACGGACGTGACCGGGCCGCGGATCCATCTGCGCCCGGTGGCTGGCCTGCCGCTGCTGCACATCGAGGAACCCGAGCTCACCGGCACCCGGCGGCTGATGAAAGCCACCCTGGACCGGGGCGCGGCGCTGTGCGCGGTCCTGTTCGGCCTGCCCGTGTTCCTCGGCCTGGCGGTGGCCGTCCGGCTGACCAGCCGCGGGCCGGCGATCTTCAGGCAGACGCGGGTGGGCCTGGGCGGCAGAGAGTTCACGATGCTCAAGTTCCGCTCGATGTACGTCGACGCCGAGGCGCGGCTCGCCGGGCTGCAGGGCAGCAACGAGGGCAAGGGCGTCCTGTTCAAGATGAAGGACGACCCCCGGGTCACCAGGGTCGGGAAGCTGCTGCGGAAATACTCGCTCGACGAGCTGCCCCAGCTGTTCAACGTCCTGGGCGGCACGATGTCGCTCGTCGGGCCCCGGCCACCGCTGCCCAAGGAAGTGGCGGTGTACGAGGGCGACGTCCACCGCCGGCTGATGGTCAGGCCGGGGCTGACCGGCCTATGGCAGATCAGCGGCCGCAGCGACCTTGACTGGGAAGAAGCTGTCCGCCTCGACCTGCGCTACGTCGAGAACTGGTCCCTCGCCATGGATCTCGTCATCCTCTGGCGGACGCTGTTCGCGGTGCTCAAGCACGACGGCGCCTACTAAAGCTCGGGCGTACTGAGTGACGGGGGCCCACGAGGGGCGAATGGCTCCTCGAAGGTCCTCGTGGCGGTAATGCGGCATGCTAGCGTGATTATGCTGCCGGCACACGGTCTTGACCAGGAGGGGGGAACCGTGCCCGGAGAGATGCCAACACAGGACAATTGGGCAAACGCACAAGCTGATCCCATCGTCCCAAGGCAACATCAGGTTTCTGGCATTGACACGGCGGCGGCGGCCGCCGATGCCAGGCCAAAGAAAGATTTCGCCGGGATTGCAGTCAGCGAGATCTCACTGCGTCATTGCCTCGACGCGGCGCGCGCCCATGAGCGGGCGGGCGACCACGCGGCCGCGCTGCGCTGGGTGTTCACCGGGCTCGACGCGGGCGATGACCTGGCCGGCTGGACGGCGGCGGCCCAGCTCGCCCGACGGTGCCTGGCGCAGGTGGGCCCGCTGCCTCGCTCCGCGAAAGTCGCCGTGCTCGGCAGCTACACCACCTCGCAGCTCGCCGCGCTGCTGCCGGTCGCGGCCGCGCGCACCGGGGTCGCCGCCGAGGTCTACGAATGCGGCTACGGCCAGTACCAGCAGGAGATCCTCGACCCGAGCAGCGGGCTCTACCGGTTTGCGCCGGACGTCGTCGTGCTGGCCGTGCATGCCAGCGAGGCGCGGCTGCCAGCCGTGTCGGACGACCCGGAGGCCGACGTTGCCCGCGAGGTCGCCCGGTGGACGTCGCTGTGGGAGACGATCGCGACGCGGAGCGGTGCACGAGTGGTGCAGCACACGTTCGCGGTCCCGCCTGAGGTGCCGCTCGGGCATCTGACGACCCGCGTTCCCGGCTCCAGAGCCGCGATGCTCGCGGCCGTGAACGCCGAGCTCGGGCGCGCCGCGGCCGACCAGGTGGCGCTGGTCGACTGTGACCGGCTGGCCGCCGAGGTCGGCAAGCGGCGGTGGTTCGACGCCCGCTACTGGAACCGGGCCAAGCAGGCCGTCGCGCTGGACTGCGTGTCCATCCTGGCTCGGCACACCGCGGCGGTGATCGGTGCCCAGCTCGGGGTCAGCCGCAAGTGCCTGGTCCTCGACCTGGACAACACCCTGTGGGGCGGCGTCCTCGGGGAGGAGGGCCTCGCCGGAATCGCGCTCGGCGACGGGCCGATCGGTGAAGCGTTCACTGCCTTCCAGGAGTACATCCTGGAGCTGAAGTCCAAGGGCGTGATCCTGGCCGTCTGCTCGAAGAACAACGAGGCCGACGTCCGCGAGGTCTTCGAAAATCACGTAAATATGCGGATAAAGCTTGACGACATCGCGGCGTTCAGCGCCTCGTGGGACGACAAGCCAGCCCAGTTGCGAGCGATCGCCGCAAACCTGGGAATCGGGATGGACTCGCTGGTGTTCGTCGATGACAACCCGGTAGAACGGGAGGTCGTCCGCCAGCTGGCGCCCGGCGTGGACGTGATTGAGATGCCGGCCGACCCCCACGCCTATGTCCGCGCCCTCGCGGGCTATCCGTACTTCGAAAGCGTCGCCCTCACCAGCGAGGACGCGGCCCGTACCGCCCAGTACCGTGCCCGGGCCGACGCGGCGAGGGCGGCGGCCGCCGCCACCTCCCTCGACGACTTCCACCGCGACCTGGAGATGGTCGCGGCGGTGGTCCCGCTCGACGACCTGACGCAGCCCAGGGTCGTGCAGCTCATCGGCAAGACCAACCAGTTCAATCTGACCGGGCGCCGGCGCGGCGACGCCGAGGTCGCGGCCCTGGCCGCCGACCCCGCGACGACGGTGCTCTGCCTTCGCCTGGCCGACAGGTTCACCGACCACGGCCTTGTCGGCGTTGTCATCGCGGTCCAGCGGGGCACGGTGCTGGACATCGACACCTGGCTTATGAGCTGCCGGGTCATCGGCCGGACGCTGGAGGACGAGACGGCGGCCGTGCTCGTCGGGGAGGCGCGGCGGCGTGGCTGCACTCTGCTGCGCGGGCGCTACCTCCCGACGGCGAAGAACGGGCTGGTCGCCGAGCTGTACCCGCGTCTCGGGTTCGTGCCCGCGGACGGCGCCGACGACCCGCTGGGCGATGCCGCCGGGGGCACCGAAGGGGCGGCCCAGCCGGCCGGCAGCACCTGGGTGCTCGACGTGGCCACCGCGAAGGCGCCGCCGGGCCTGATGCGGGTTGTCGACGCAGACGGCAGATCCGTCGAGTGGCAGGGAGCAATGACTTAATGGTGGCCGACCGGCTGCAGCAGGTCTTCCGGGAGATCTTCGGGGACGAGACGCTCACGGTTTCCGACACGACCAGCGCCGCCGATGTACCGAGCTGGGACTCGCTCGTGCACATCAACCTGGTCTACGCCATCGAGAACGAGTTCGGTATCCAGATCGAGGACGAGCGGCTCGCGTCCTTCAAGAACGTCGGTGAGATGCAGGCGTACATCGAGGAGCGTGGTAAGGGTGGTTGACGAATCTGGCGCCGCGGCAGCGACGACGGCCGTGTCCACGCTCGCGGCGGCGCAGCCCGGAGCCGCGGGAGCCACCGAGGCCTCGCAGGCCGCGGCGGTCGACGAGCGAACGGCCGCCTCCACCGCCGCCGGCGTCTCGCTGTGGACCCTGCTGCGCGAGGACTACCGCACGCATCGCAAGACGCGGGCCTGGATGCTGGACCCCGGCCTGCACGCCATGGCCGTGTACCGGATCGGGCACTGGCGGCGCGGACTGCCGTCGCTGCTGCGCCTGCCGGTATCGATCTGGTACATCCTCACGAACGGGCTGGTGATCAAGAACCTGTACGGGGTCGACATCAGCGACCGGGCCATCATCGGACGGCGGGTTCTGCTCGGGCACCACCAGACGGTCATGATTCCCATGTACTGCGTCGTCGGCGACGACACGGTTCTGCGGCACAACCTCACCATCGGCTACGCGGGAGTCAGCGGCGAGGCGCCGGACGCCGTGCCGCGGATCGGCCAGCGGGTGTCGATCGGCCCCGGCGCCTACCTGCTCGGACCGATCACCATCGGCGACGACGCGACGATCGGCCCAGGCTCGATCATCACCACCAACGTGCCGGCCAGGGCGACGGTCTTCGCCGCGCCGGCACGAATCATGAAGCCCGCCTCCTGATTCCGGGATCGGTTGAGCAACTCGGGATCGACTCGGTGCCCGCCACCGGTGACAAGCGGTCACCGGTGGCGGGCACGTCTCCGTCTGCCCAGACCGGCCACCACCATCGTGGCCTTTGCGGGCCATCGCCGTATTACCACGCGGCCCGTGACGCCGGACTCCTCCCGGAACGGGCAAATTCGCGAACCCGGCGGTAGGGGTGAGCCCGGACAGAATGTGACCGTCTCGCGACAAATGCCGCACCCTCCGCCAGCAGGTGCGCCGGCCCCGGTCCGGATGGGCGGGCGGGCGGGCGGGCCATCATTGTGATCGACGAGTAGCGACATCATCTCGGGCCGTCACCCGCCGTCCGCCGGCTGCGCGCGGCTCGGCCACGAACACACGCCAGAGTGGTACACTTCCGAATTACGCCACTGTCGTAGTGTGAGCGGCAGATTTCGCCCACAGGGACCAGATCGCCGGGATCAGCCGCGGGGAACTTCTACGGAAGTGTATGGCCTGCGCGCTCCGTCGATCATCCGCGGCCTGCGACCTGATGGCTCGTAAGCTGGACAAAAGTGCGCCGGGGGGCAAATTGTGGCACTAGTTGTGCGGCCCGGATGGACGGCGAGCCGCTGTGGCGATAGCGGTCCAAAGGTGGAGCGGGAGCACGGACATCCCGCTTCCTGGTGCGATGCGAAGCCGGCGAGGCCAGTCGGCGGGGGTGCACACACCCGTTGGACCCGCCGCATTCTCGATGTCGCCAGCCCGCCGGGCCCGTCGTCTCCCATCAAAGTCCGGGCCGCGCTCCAACATGTCTGAAAAATGGCTCATGGGGCTCATCGCCAGTAGTAGAAGCGGCCGGGCCCTCCGCCATCTTTTGAAGGCCCAGGGGCTTTCCGCTGCCCAGTTCACGGGAGGTCCCGAGTGGAGCAGACGATAGACATGATTCGCCCGGCCCGCCCGGCACTCATACACCAGATCGCCGAGTCATCGGCCCGTGCGCACCCGAACGCCGTGGCAATCCGTGATCGGCACGGCGAGCTGACCCATGCCGCCGTCTGGGCGCTGAGCGGACGGCTGGGCTCCTGGCTGCGCAGCCGCGGCGTCGGCCCGGGCGACCGGGTGCTGCTGCGCCTGCGCAACAGCCGGGAATTCGTCCTGCTTTTCCACGCGGCGCTGCGGGTCGGCGCCGTGGTTGTCCCGACGAGCCCCGATCTGCGAGCCGCGCAGGTCGGCCACATCGTCCGCGACTGTGCGCCGGTGCTGTGCGTCGTGGAGAGCGATGACGCGGACTGGCCGGCCGCGGACTGGCCCACGGTGGACGCCGCCACGGCGTTGGCGCTGGCTGCGGCTGAGGCGGAACCGGAGGACGTCGACGAGGCGCCGGCTCCGCACGATGTCGCGTTCCTCATCTACACGTCGGGCAGCACCGCCGCCCCCAAGGGCGTCGTCTGCCCGCACGAGCAGGTCGTCTTCGCGGCCAGCGCGATAGCCGAGCGGCTGGGCTACCGGGAGTCCGACGTCGTGTACTGCCGGCTGCCGTTCTCCTTTGACTACGGGCTCTATCAGATCCTGCTCGCCGGCCTGGCCGGCGCCGCGCTGGCGCTGCCCGCGAGCTCGTCGGACGTGCAGGTGCTCAAGGAGGTCAGAGCCGCGGGCGCCACGATCGTCCCGGTGGTGCCGACCCTGGCGACCGTGCTCGCCGTGCTGGCGACCCGCGACCGCCGCCCGACCGCGGTGCGCCGATTCACGAACACCGGCGCCGAGCTGACCGCCGAACATTCCCGACGGCTGCGCGAGACGTTCCCGAACGTCGAGATCATCTCGATGTACGGCATGACGGAGTGCAAGCGCATCACCATCTCCGGGCCGGACGACGACCTGATCCGGCCGGGCACGGTGGGCAGGGCCCTGACCGGCACCGACGTCGTCGTCATCGACGAGCTGGGCATTCCGGTGCCGACCGGTACCGTCGGCGAGATCGTCGTGCGCGGCCCGCACGTGATGGCCGGGTACTGGAATGCCCCCGAGGAGACGGCCAAGCGCTACCGCCCCGGCCCGGTGACCGGCGCCACCGAGCTGCACACCGGCGATTTCGGCTGGCTCGACGACGCGGGTGACCTGCACCTGGTCGGGCGGCGCGACGACATCTTCAAGCGGCGCGGCGTTCGCGTCAGCACGGCCGAGATAGAGGCCGCCGTGCTGGCGGTGGACGGTGTGCGAGAGGCCGCTGTCGTACCGGACGTGCCCGGCCTGGGCCTGGTTCTCTGGTACGCCGGCACGATCAGCGCGGAGGACCTGCGCGCCGAGCTGCCGGGAATCCTCGACGCCGCGCGGCTGCCGGACCGCATCCAGCTTCGCCCCCAGCTTCCTCGCACCGCCCACGGCAAACTGGACCGCCGCGGGCTCGTCGAGAACATCGCGCCGACCGGGAGGGACCATGGCTGACGATCACGCGGGGTGGGATCCGGCCTTCGAAAAGCTGCTGCTCCCGTATCTTCACGAGTCGGTCGCCAGCGCTCCGTTGAGCGGCGATCTCGACCTGCGGGCCGCCGGGCTGGACTCGTTGGGGGCCGTCGAGCTCCTGGTAGGTGTCGAGGAGACCTACGGCGTCCATTTCTCCGACGACGATCTCACCTTCGACATGTTCACGACTCCGGCCACGCTGTGGAACGCGGTCGCCGCGGTTCGCGGCGGCTCGGCCTGCGCGGGATGATGGATCACGACGGCGGCGACGAAGACGGCGGCGGCTGGCCGGACCCCGCGGAACGGTCGTCGCTCGCCCAGCTGGCCCGGCGGTTCGGCAGTCCGCTCTACGTCTATCGACTCGACCGGGTGCGCCGGGCGGCGGCCGACCTGCTCGCCGCCGTGCCCGACGGGGCGACCATCTACTACTCGCTGAAGGCCAACCCCGAGGTTGCGATCGTCGCGGAACTCGCCGCGGCGGGGCTGTCGGCGGAGGTCAGCTCGACCGGCGAGCTGGCGGCGGCGCTGGCCGCCGGTCACCCCGGCGAGCTCTGCCTCTACGGCGGCCCAGGCAAGTCGGCCGGTGAGATCGCCGAGGCCCTCGCGGCCGGTGTGCGGCTGTTCTCGGTCGAGTCGGTGGTCGACTACCGGCGGGTGGCCCGCGTCGCCGAGGAGCGCGGCGCGCGGGCCCGCTGCCTGGTCCGGGTGAACGCCTCGCGCGCAGCCGCCGGAGCCGGGCTGCGGATGACCGGGAAGCCGTCCCAGTTCGGCGTCGAGTTCTCCGACCTGGCCCAGCTCGCGGAGGCGCGGCGCGACGCCCTGGAGATCGTCGGGACGCACGTGTTCTCGGCGACCAACCTCGGCGGCGAGGACGAGCTGATCGCGGAGTTCACCGTCGGCGTCGAAACCACGGCCCGGGCCCGGCAGGTCCTCGGGATCAGCGGCGGCGTCGCGGACCTGGGGGGTGGGTTCGGAGCGCCGTACGCGCGGCCGGGCGTACGGCCACCGCTGCCGAAACTGCGGGCCGCGTTGGAGGACCTGCTGGACGACGGGCTGCCGGGTTGGCGCGCCGGCGACCCGCACATCGCCTTCGAGTCCGGCCGGGCCCTGTCCGCCGACTGCGGGACGCTGGTCTGCACCGTCACCGACGTCAAGGCGAGCCGCGGCTCCACGTATGTGGTCCTCGACGCGGGCACGAACGCGCTCGGCGGCATGTCCGGGCTGGGGCGCCTGCTGCCGCCCGGCGCGCGGCTGCTTCCGGTGGAGCCGGCCGAGGCGGGGCCGCCCGGCTCGATGACGCTGGTCGGGCCGCTGTGCACGCCCCTGGACACGCTGTCCCGTGTTCACACCGCGGCCGTTCCGGAGGTCGACGCGACGGTGGCGGTGCCGAACGTCGGCGCGTACGGGCTGCACGCCTCGCTGCTAGCCTTCCTCGGCCGCCCGCTGCCCGGGATCGTCGTCGTGGACGGCGACCAGGTCGTGTCCGCGCAGCGCCTCGACCTGGTCCACTCCGCCCTCGCGGAGCGCTAGAACGGCCTCGACTCCGGAGCGCCGACCACGGTCCGCCGCCGACGACGACGGCAGGCGCACCTCATCGCGTCGTGTCAGATGTTGGAGGCACGAAACGCCGCCGTTGGTGCCCCTACGGTCTGACGGGATGCGCCACAAGGCCCGGCATGACGTGTAGGGAGCCTCCCGAGGAGCGGTCGGCCGGCAGGCGACGGACGCATCCTGGCAGGCGAGATTGGGGTGTGCGGGACCTGCCCGACCCCGATTTCACCTGCTTCGACGCTTGCCCGACCCGCGGCGCGACGGGTTAGCACTGTCTGTCGATCATGCGAAATCTAAGGTTCGTGCCCGTTTTCGACATGTCTTACAGGCGGTTTCGGTAGGTTCCCGAGACGTGGGCGTTGCGTCGTGATCTTCCAGGCCCCGCCCGGCAGATCACCCCGCGCGACGGGCATGACGTGACGATCCGCGACCGGACAGCCGACACCTCGCCAGCCGGCGGCCCCCCGGGCGACCACCCGACGGGCCACGGCGGATCGGGAGCATGTGGCGAAACGGACGGGCGCGGCACGTAGGCCGCGCATGGGTCAGGTGCCCACCTCGGGCCCGGCGGCCTCGTCGCCGGCCGGCAGACGGTCACGCCGGCCACGAGCTGAGCCACCCAGTTCGGACTCGCCGCCGCGCGGCGAGGAGGCACGTGCCGGTGACCGGTCGCCTGACACCGACCAGCGCGGCGTCGGGCGACGCGGTCACGAGCAGCGCGGTCACGAGCAGCGCGGTCACGAGCAGCGCGGCGGCGGTGCGCTGACACGGGTGGCGGCGCTGCCGGCCGTCGGGTTGCTGCTCGTTCTTGGTGGCGGGCTCGCGCAGGGAGCGGACGGCGAGGCCACGGCCGCCGTGCAGCCGGGCCAGCCGGTACGCGGCGACGACTACCCGCTGCCGCCTCGGGCGCTCGACGGCGCCGAGCGGGTCAACGGTCTGGGCGCGGGCCTCGACGCCGGTGGCGGCCCCGCCGGCGGGCTCGACGACCCGGACGGACTCGACGACCCGGACGGACTCGGCGCATTGGCTCCGGGCCCGAGCACGGCGACCGGACTTGAGGACGTGCCTGGCCTCGACACGGTGGCGGCGGACGCGGCCGGCTCCGGTGGCGGGGGGCTGTTCCGACTGAGCGGCGCCGACAGGGCGATCCCCAGCCGGGTGCTGGCCGCCTACCAGCGCGCCGAGAGCGCGATGGCCACCGAGCGACCCGACTGCCATCTGCGCTGGGAACTGCTTGCCGGTATTGGCCGGGTCGAGTCGAACAACGCCAAGGGTCGGTCGGTCACGGCCGACGGCACGATCACGCCGTCCATCGTCGGTGTGGCGCTCGACGGCGCGGGTGCGCACGCGTTGATCCGGGACAGCGAGGGCGGAGCGTTGGACCGGGATGCGGTCTACGACCGTGCCGTCGGCCCGATGCAGTTCATTCCGAGCACCTGGCGGACCTCGGGGCGGGACGGCAACGGGGACGGCCGCCGCGATCCCAACAACATCGACGACGCGGCCCTCGCCGCGGCCGGCTACCTCTGCGCGCACGGCCGTGACCTGGACAATCCGGCACTGCTGCGGGCCGCGGTCTTCTCGTACAACCCGTCCGATGACTACGTCCGCGCCGTGCTCTCCTGGATGTCGGCCTACGACGGCACCAGCCCGACGACGACCTCGATTCCGGTAGTCACGCCCGTCCCCGAACCCGCGGTCGGAATCGGATCGGTTCCGGGCGACGGGCCGGTCGCGGGTGCCGGTCCCCTTCCGGGCGACGATCCCGCCTCGACGCCAGGCCTGGGTGTCATCTCCAGTTCCGACGTCGGAGTCGGCGGCGAGCCGGGTACTGGGCTCGGGCTCGACCCGGGCGCGGTCACCGGGCTCGGCTCCGGTGTCGGCACGGGGCAGGCTCCCACCGCTGGGCCCAGCCTCGCCGCTGGGCCTGCTCCCAGCGCCGGACCCTCGACCAGCGCCGGACCCTCGACCGCGTACGGTCTCGCTCCGGCGCCGGACCCGGGTTCCGGGCCGGACGCGGGTGCCGCCGGGGAGCCCGGGGTCACGGTGCCGGTGGTCATCGCCCTCACGGCGACGCCCACGGGCGGCCCGGCCGCCGACAGCTGCGCCTGGGTGTCGCTCGCCGCCGACAGCTTGCGGGCCACCGTCACCCTGACGGCGACCGGCGCGACGCTCGACATCACCGGCGTCTACGCGGTGACTGCCGCGACGCCGGCCGACACCTCGGTCCATGCCGAGGCCCGCGCGTCGGCGGATGATCCGGTCCTCGCCGAGGCGGACACCGCCGTCTCCGCCCAGCCGGCAACCGGCCCCGTCCCGGCCGCCGGTTCCGGCACGGCCGCCCGAGCCGGTGCGGTCGACGGATCCGGTGCGGTCGACGGCTCGGTTCCGCTCGCTCGGCTGAGCCTGCCGGTAACCACCGCGACGGGCACGGCGGTCGCAACCGTCGGCACGGTCACGGTGAGCCTCGCGGCGACCGGCTCGGGCTGCGCCAGCGCACCGCTTGCCACCGTGGTCATCACCGGCCTTCCGACCGCCGATCCGGCGACCCCGGCCGCGCCGGAATCAGTGACGGCAGCGCCATCGCCGGATAAACCGGCGACGACGGCCGAGGTGCCCAGTCCGGCGGCGACCGCGGCGGCTCCGGCGCCCTGCGCGACAGCGGCGACGACGGCGATCCCGGTACCCGCGACGACCACCATCCCGTCGAGCGCGCCCGGGACGGCCTCGGACCTGTCGGCATCGGTGGCGCCCACCGCGACGACGGCATCGGCGACGGCGACGGACCCGTCGGCGGCCCCGGTGGCGCCCGGGGCCGAGGGCATCGCGCCAGCGGACGGCACGGCGAGCCCCGCCGCGGGCTCGCCCAGCGCCGGCTGACGACCGCGCCGAACCGTCGCCGAACATCCGCCGAAGCGGGCGATGTCCGTTTAATTAGCGGGTTCCAGGCTCGCTCTCGGGCCGGCCGCGACGACTAGGCTGGCCCGCGGTGCTGGGCCGCCGCCTTCGGCCGGGCGTCCGCCTTCAGCCCACCCGGGGGCGCCGTGAAGGCCGGCAAGGCTCGTCCACGACCGGAAGGACGCTATGAAGGGCATCATCCTGGCCGGCGGCACCGGCTCGCGGCTATATCCGATCACGCATGCCGTCTGCAAGCAGCTCATGCCGGTCTACGACAAGCCGATGATCTACTACCCGCTGTCGACCCTGATGGCCGCCGGCATTCGCGAGATCCTCATCATCACCACCCCGGCGGACCAGGACCAGTTCCGCCGCCTCCTCGGGGACGGCGCCCGCCTCGGCTGCCGGTTCGAATACGCCGTCCAGGCCGAGCCGCGCGGCCTCGCGGACGCGTTCATCGTCGGGGCGGACTTCGTCGGCGCGGACAAGGTCTGCCTGATCCTGGGCGACAACATCTTCTACGGCGTCGGCCTCGGCGAGCAGCTCAAGCAGTACACCGACCCCGACGGCGGCGTGGTCTTCGCGTACCACGTCTCCGACCCGGAGCGGTACGGCGTCGTCGAGTTCGACGACAGCCGGCAGGCGATCTCCATCGAGGAGAAGCCGGAGAAGCCCAAGTCGAGCTACGCCGTCACCGGCCTCTACTTCTACGACAACGACGTCCTCGGCATCGCCGAGCGGACCAGGCCGAGCACCCGCGGCGAGCTGGAGATCACGGCGGTGAACCAGAGCTATCTGGACGACGGCCGGCTGGGCGTGCACGTCCTGGACCGCGGCACGGCCTGGCTCGACACCGGCACCTTCAACTCGTTGATGCAGGCCGGCCAGTTCGTCCAGGTCATCGAGGACCGGCAGGGCCTGAAGATCGGCTGCATCGAGGAAGTCGCCTGGCGGGAGGGCTTCATAACCGACGACGAGCTGGCCGCGCTCGTCCAGCCCCTTTCCAAGAGCGGCTACGGCGACTATCTCCAGCAGCTTCTGACCGAATGACAGCTTTCTTACCCGATATGGCCGGCTCGACCGGATGAGCATCAATCAGTGAGCCCTTAAACGGTATTAGCGCTCGCCACCCAATCACCTCGGGTGCGGTCGGCCAGCAGACAGGGCCACGTGCCGAGGTTGACCGTTTCGCGCCGGCAAAGGGCCGCCAGTGCGATTACGCTCCGGAGTTATGCAGGTTCACATGCCCGCGGCGGCGGGGGCCCGCCGCCGCCTCGGCGCAGGCGCGGCCACCCTGGTGGCGGTGTTGCTGGTTCTGCTCAGCGGGTGCCAGCCCCGCGACGGCCTTGCCCCGACAAACGCCGACGGGCCCGGCGCCCCGGGCGCTCCCGGCGGCCAGATCAGTGCCAGTCCGGTCAGCGCCGGCAAACCGCTCACCATCGTGGCGCTCGGCGACTCCTATTCGTCCGGCGAGGGAAATGCGCCGTTCGACCTGGACGCGGCGGGCTGTGACCGTGGCTCGAATGCCTGGCCTCGGCTACTCGGCCAGCGGCTGACCGGCTCGACCGTCCGGATCATCGCGTGCTCGGGCGCGAAGACGACCGCGCTCACCTCGTCGTTCAAGGGCCAGCCGCCGCAGCTGGCGGCGCTGCGTTCCCTGATCGCGTCCGGGGTCAGGCCGGACCTCGTCACGATCACGATCGGCGGCAACGACGCCGGCTTCGGTCCGACGATCGTCAGCTGCGTCGTCTGGCGCTGCTTCTGGACCGGCCACGACGACAACAGCCGCGAATATGTCCGGGACACGCTGCCGCCGCTGCTCCAGACGGCGTACTCCCAGGTCAAGGAGGCGGCCGGAGGTGCCCGGGTCATCGTCGTCGGCTACCCGGACCTGTTCCCGTCGAGCACCGCCAACACCTGTAAGTGGCTGAGCAACAGCGAGCGCGTCCAGCTCACCGGCCTGAACAACGACCTCAACCGGGTGATCCGCCGGGCGGCCAGCAAGGCGGACGTCGACTTCCTGTCCATCGACCGGGCACTCGACAAGCACAAGCTCTGCACGGACGACCCCTGGGTCTACCCGGTCGCGATCAGCGGCGCCGGCCTCCAGGCCAGCGGCCACCCCAACACCGCGGGCCAACGCGCCATAGCCGACACCGCGTATAACTACATCGCCAAAGGCAAGTGAGCCGGCCTGTCAGGCCTTCCGGGATAGGGCAGCCGCTTCACCTCGGCAATAGGCGTCAGATATCGGGAACGCCGGTCGGCGCGGGCGCACCGGAGGCATCCGCCGCCGCCTTCGCGCCGGCCGAGAGAGGACCCTCCTCGTTCGAGCCCTTAGCCCCGCGCATCGACGGGAACAGCACGACGTCGCGCAGCGTCGGGGCGTCGGTGATGAGGGCGACGAAGCGGTCGATGCCGAGGCCGAGGCCGGACATCGGCGGCATGCCGTATTCCATCGCCTCGATGAAGTCCTCTTCGAGCATCATCGTCTCGTCGTCGCCCGCGGCCTTCATCTCGGCCTGCTCCTCGAGCCGGGCCCGCTGGTCGACGGGGTCGACGAGCTCCGAGTAGGCCTTGACGATCTCCCAGCCATTGACGACGACCTGGAACATGTCGAGCTTGGTCGGGTCGTCGTCGTTGCGCCGGGCCAGCGGGACGAGCTCGACCGGATGGCCGACGAGGAAGCAGGGCTGCACCAGCTCGGGCCGCACAGTCTTCTTGTAAAGCAGGTCGACGAGCCCCGCGTACGAGGTGGCCTTGGCGACGTCCAGGCCCAGGCCCGCGCACGCCGTCCTGAGCGTCTCGAAGTCGCGGACGACGCGTAGGTCGACGCCGGTGCGGGCGGCGACCGCCTCGCGATAGTCGATCACCGGCCAGTCCGCGCCGAAGTCGAGCTTCACGCCTTCATAGGTGACCGTCCGGGAGCCGACCGCGTCGTCGAGGACGGCGATGATCAGGTCACGGACGAAGCTCATGTTGTCGCGGTAGTCCCAGTACGCCGCGTACCACTCGAGCATCGTGAACTCCTGCAGGTGCGAGGGGTCGATGCCCTCGTTGCGGAAGTTCCGGCCGATCTCGTAGACGCGGTCGAAAGAACCCGCGACCACCCGCTTGAGGTAGGTCTCCGGCGAGATGCGCAGGTAGAAGTCCTCGCCCAGCGCGTTGTGCCGGGTGACGAACGGCCGCGCGGCCGCGCCCGAGGCGGCCTCCGTGAGGATCGGGGTCTCGATCTCCAGGAAGTCGGCGTCGTCGAGGAACCGGCGAATCCTACTGATCACCCGCGACCGCGTCTGGAACCGCTCCCGCGACTCCGGATTCGCCAGCAGGTCCAGGTAGCGACGCCGGTAGCGGGTCTCGACGTCCGCGACGCCGTGCCACTTGTCCGGCAGCGCCCGCACCGACTTGTTGAGCACGACGAACTCGCTCGCGGCGACCGTCCGCTCGCCCTTGCGGGTCGTGAAGACGGTGCCGGCGACGCCGACGAAGTCACCGACCCGCGCGGAGCCGAGCCACGCCTTGAACGTCTCCTCGCCCAGGTCGTTACGTGCCAGCGAGATCTGCACCCGGCCGCTGCGGTCCTGGATGTGCCCGAAGACCAGCCCGCCCATCCGGCGCCACAGCACGAGCCGGCCAGCGACGCGTGCCGGCGTCCCGTCCGGCGCGGTCTGCACGTCCTTGGCCACCGTGTCCGTCTGGTAGCCGGACAACGGCAACCGAGCGCCGGACTCGTCGGGCGTGACCGTCATGCGAACCGCACCTTCTTCACTACTGTGCCGTCGACCTGTGCCAGGAACGTGCGGGCTGAGGCGGCGGCGCCGTCCCGAGGGCCTTCGCCAGCTGTCGCCCAGTCCGCTCGCGAGCCGCGTCGACGTCGCGACGCCGCGTGGCGACCACCGGGGCACATGAACACGGCGGAGCCATGACCAGCGTACCGAGCCGTGAGCCGCGAACACCGCGCCGGCGCCTTGCCGCGGCGGCGCTTTCGCGACGCTTCGACGACCCGACCGGTCACCTGCGACGTCGCGGCGAATCAAGTGAAGGTTGTTTCCGCTCTCGGCGGAACGCCGTGACGGAATCATGCCTGCTCCGCCACGGTTGGCGTAGGCGTCTGGGCCCATCGGGGCGCGACAGCGATGTCGGCCCCTGTCCGCGACGAGGTGGACGGGTTCTGGCGGGTAGGTTTCTGTTCGATGCGTGAGGACATGCCTCGGCGGAGCTAGCATGCGGATACCGGCTGTCGTGTGGTCGGTCGCAGCTCGAAGGAGCGCACATGTTCGAGAGATTCACCGACCG